>Ga0207785_1000273_pt1 | contig 6899 bp, 5 predicted proteins | sample LuqExpMetageno74_FD_187831 | JGI IMG/M metagenome (GOLD analysis project Ga0207785, IMG submission 187831) | Tropical forest soil microbial communities from Luquillo Experimental Forest, Puerto Rico - Sample 74 (SPAdes) | ecosystem: Environmental > Terrestrial > Soil > Tropical forest ... | reverse complement strand
CGGAATCAAAGTAGCGCGTACGCTGCCCAGGAACAGGAAAACGACGATCACCACAAGAATGAATGCCTCAACAAGGGTCTTTTGCACCTCGTGTATCGTATCTTTAACGAAGACGGTCGGATCGTAGGTAACCTTCCATGCCAAATCTTCCGGGAAGTTTTTTTGCAGCTCCTCAATTCGACTGCGAACCTCATTCAGCGTGTTAATAGCGTTGGCACCTGGTGTTTGATAAATCGCAATCGCGGCTGCCGGCCCACCGTTGAACCGGGTCTCACGGTCGAGATTTGCCGCACCCAGGTCCACTCGGGCGACATCGCGAAGACGCAGAATTGAACCGTCCGGGTTGGTGCGAATGACGATATTTTCGAATTCCGGGACGGTGCTCAGCCGGCCCTTGGTCTGGATGTTGAGTTGTATTTGTTGATCATTTGACACGGGCCGAGCACCAATACGCCCCACCGCCGCCTGAATATTCTGCGATTGGATGGCGTTGATGATGTCGGCTGTTGTCAGGTTTAAACCGGTGAGTCGATCGGTCCGTACCCATGCGCGCATCGAATAATCTTGCGGACCCCAAAGAGTCGCATCGCCGACGCCAGGGGTGCTCTTGATTTGGTCAAGGAGATTGATGGTGACGTAATTTGAAAGAAATAGCGGATCATGGGTGTGTTTTGGTGAATAAACTGCGATGACTCCCAGCAATGCCGATGATTTTTTCTTTATCGTTACGCCCTGTTTTTGCACCTCGGGCGGCAGGCTCGACAGCGCAATCTGAACTCGGTTGTTGACGTTGACCGTATTAATATCGGGATTGGTGCCGAGCTCGAAAGAAGCGACGAGCGAGTAACTACCGTCGTCACCACTGATACTTTTCATGTAGATCATTTTGTCGACGCCAACGACCTGGGCCTCGATCGGTTGCGCAACGGTCGCGGCGACAATGGCGCCGGAGGCGCCCGGATACGTTGCTGTAACGGACACCTGCGGTGGAACGATGTCCGGGTATTGTGCGATTGGAATCGTTAGCAGCGCCAGCGCGCCCGCAATTGTTGTGACAATTGCAATTACGATGGCAAGCCGAGGACGATCAACGAAAACTGCTGACAACATCGATCAGCTCGGATTCGTCACCGGGGCAACGGGGTTAGCACGTACGAGCGCGCCTGGACGGAGGCTTTGTAGGCCCTCAACAATGACTTGCTCACCACCGGCAAGACCGGAATCGACCACGATGCCCGTACCCGTTAGTCGGCCCGTTTTAATGCGCTTTACCGCCGCCTTGCCGTCTTCGACCACAAAGACGTAGATACCCTCCTGATCCGCTATGATTGCCGATTGCGGTATTACGATCTTGTTCTCGGGCTTTTCGAGTTCGACAATGACCGTCAACAACTCGCCATCGATAAGGCCCGCTTTCGGATTGGGCATGGTGGCGCGTGAAAGAATCGTGTCCGTTGCTTGGTTTGCCTGTACGTCGATGAAGTTTAGCGTACCAGTTTGATCGTAGAGCGAGCCATCCGGATAGCGGACTCTAACTTTGAATCTTTGGAGGTCGGGAATCTGATTGGTATGCGAGACGCCTAAAAACTCGCGCATGCTCACCGGAAAGGTCACGTACATTGGATCTTGACTTACAATTGTGGTTAGCGTGCCTTTGTCTGGTCCAACGACATTCCCCTTCGTGATATTTGTGCGGCTGACCTTTCCTGAAATAGGCGATCTGATGTCGGTGTAGCCAAGATTGATCTGGGCCGTCTGCAGATTGGCCTCGCCCTGTAATATGGCAGCATGCGCTTCCTGATCCGCTGCCAATGCCTGGTCTCTCGCAACGACTGTGCCAGAACTTTTAGCAAGCAAGTCCTCAGCGCGCTGCAGTTGTGCTTCTGTCAAAACTTTCGCTGATTTGGCGCGCTCGAGCGCGCCTTGCGCCTGCTTCACGGCGGCCTCGAACAGCCCCTGTTCAATTCTGTACAGCGGATCGCCTTCCTTAACCGAGCCGCCTTCCTTGAACAGAATCTCTTCGAGGTATCCGGTCACGCGCGCCTTGATTTCGACTGAGTTGATCGCCTCAACACGACCAACAAATTCAAGCGACGGCGTTATTGACTGTTGAGCCGCAATAACGGTGCCTACCGGCACGGGCGTCGAGGCTGCATTCTGCCCATAGGCCGGCAACGCAGAACCAACAGCCAGCAGAAACGCTGATACGACGAAGCGCATTTTACGTCTCCCCTTTTTACGCACGTTTATCCGAGCAATGGTGGACATTATCATAAAATCATACAATGGGTCGAAGTCGAAATTTGAGCACCATATCTCCTTACCATTCCGGGGAAGAACTGCTATGGCAGCAGCGAAACGGGGTGCCCTTATGAGTGTTGTGGCTGGAGCCTTCGCCCGGCAGCCACCCGTCAAAGATCAAAGTCAAGAAGAAGCTGTGGGTACTGAATGATTATTCTGGCGCGTTGTCGCTTGGCCAAGTGATGACGGTTCGGATTGGCCAAAACTGATATGAAGACGGTCGATATTATATATCGATATGAGGCGCGAGATACACCCGCGAGGCCTCTGCCACCAGATAGCGATGCCGCCTTCCAACGGCTAAATGATGGGAATCGCGCTTTCGCTGCGCTGCTCGAGAAGCTCTCCGATGAGAGTGCGGTAGTGCAACGAATAATTCCAGTTGATCCACGCGATCTCGGCTTGTTGTCAAGCACCACTGGCATACCGAAACAACGTCCGTTTGCTGTAGTACTTGGTTGTTCAGACGCCCGGGTGCCCGTCGAACTAATCTTTGGCGAAGGACCAAATGATCTTTTTGTCATTCGCGTAGCTGGTAATGGTCTCGGGACGGAGGTGCTCGGCAGCTTGAAATTTGCTGTGGACCATCTGGGTGAGAGTCTCAAACTCATTGTGGTCCTGGGGCATAGCGGATGCGGGGCCGTAACGGCGGCCGTGGATATATTTTTGAATCCGACCAATTATTTGCCGCTTGCTACTCGACACTCGCTTCGGAATATCCTTGATGCCTTGCTAGTTGCCATAGACGCCACAGCACGAAAATTACAGGTGGCCTTTGGGTCGAATATTACGCGGCACCCAGGATATCGAGATGCGCTGATCGAGGCGTCGATTATCACCAATGCCGCCCTCAGTGCCCACTCAATACAGCAGGATTTTGGGAGCGAAAATAAACTCGGTTTGCGAGCAGTGTACGGCGTATATCTTCTCGAGACTCGCGAGGTCTGGACAGCGGGACTCGGCACAATAAACGGCAACGGATTGGCTGCAGCGCCCCAAGACGTTTCAGGATTCGTCGAGCTTGGTGATGCAATCGTGCGGTCAACTCGAATTACCTCGCTTATCAAAACCAGAGAATGAAAAAGCTGTACGGAGACAAGGGTCATCACCACGGGTAGCAGAAACTGGTGCGTAGACCACCGGCGATCACTCGTGTTATTTTCTATAATGTATCGGTCTGCTATTCCTTATCATCCTGCGCATGGGGATGGGTGAGGAACAGACCGCGAATCCGTGTTTGCGCTAACGGTGACCGCTTCGATGAATTCAACAATAGCTTCAAGGGACGGACGGGATCTCGGGCACTCGCTCGACTATTATGACATTGCCAACGTGCTACTTGGGGTAATCCTTTTCTATGCACCCTGGATCTTGGATTTTCCGAGGAGCGCAGCTTGGGTGAACGCCTATATTTGCGCAGTCCTTATTATAGCTATTTCAGCGGATGCTTTGACTTCACCGGCCGTGTTGAACCAGTTGCTGAATCTGGTCATTGGACTTTGGATTCTGGTCGCTCCTTGGGCACTCGGATTCGACAACTACATTGAAACGAGTGTGCACGTCGTTATTGGCGCGGCTGTCGCGGTTCTCAGCTCGATAAAACTTTGGACTATGCTTCAGCGCCCGGCGCAGCAGTCCTCCGATGTTAGGGAGAGCTTTCAAGCGTCAGTTTCCGGGACAAAGAAGGGACAATAGTAACTTGTAAATGTGTCCTCGATTTAAGTCGGCGGCGACGCCGCACGCGGGTGATCGTCCGAGCAGCGCAGACAACGCTCACTGATGACCATCACAACATAGACTCAAGAAGCCCAGCGTTAGGGCTAGATGAACTCTCGCTTTATTATGTTTCAGGACTGAGAACACGCATTAGTTGCACTTTGGCAAAACGAACTCAAAATTGTTCAATGATTTCAGCGGGGCATCAGCTTGACGCGAGTTAGGACCCGTATAGGCGAACTCTCGCTTTATTATGTTCCAGGACTTAGAACGCGCATTGGTTGCACTTTGGCAAAACGAACTCAAAATTGTTCAATGATTTCAGGGGGCATCAGGTTGACGCGAGTTAGCCAAAGGCGAATGGAAAACGGAAGTGCTAATCGCGGCTGCTATTGTGCTCGAAATGATGCCCGTCGCTCGCGCACAAACCGCGGACGTAATTGGTAGATATGTCTGCTGCAGGGCGACAGTAACGCCACAGAGGTAGCCATTTGGCTTAGCGGCTACGTCAACCGGACTACGGGAAGAACACCAAAATCAATCTGGGTCAGTTCGAACAGGGACAGAGCTCATGCGATGGACGGCGTTGAAGTTGTCGATGTTCGTATTTTTGCTTTTTACGCCGCTCGCGGCATGGGCACAGAGTCAAAGCGCGCCACCAGCCGCATCCGGCGAACAGCTCCTTAAGCCAGAAGAACTTGAGGCACTCGTCGCGCCTATTGCCTTATATCCGGATACACTCCTTGCCCAAATCCTTATGGCGTCGACCTATCCACTCGAGGTCGTGCAGGCGGAGCGATGGGCAAATGAGAACAAGAATCTAAAGGATGATCAATTAAAAGCTGCGGTGGACAAGCAAGCTTGGGACGAAACGGTGAAGGCGTTGGTTGCAACGCCGGACGTTCTCAAAATGATGAGTTCGAAGCTCGATTGGACAGAAAAGCTCGGCGATGCAGTTTTGGCTCAGCAGCCCGACGTGATGGATGCAATCCAGCGGCTGCGTTCGAAGGCGCAAGCAAATAACAAACTGTCCTCCACCAAAGAGCAAAAGGTTTCGGTCAAACAGGAGCAGAACAAACAGGTCATCGTCATCGAGCCGACGAATCCCGACACTATCTACGTGCCATATTACGATCCTAAAGTTGTTTACGGTGGGTGGTCTTATCCCTCTTATCCGCCTTACTACTTCGGATATCCCGGCTACATCCCGGGAGCCGTCATCGGGGCTGGGCTTGCCTTCGGTGCGGGCTACGCCCTCGGCCGTTGGGCAACCGGAGGAAATTATTGGGGTGGTAACGTCAACTGGGGCAACAATAACATCAACATCAATCGACCTGTTAACATCAACAACGTCGGCAACAACTGGCAGCACAATGCCGCACATCGCCAAGGGGTGAGATACAATAATCCGCAAGTTGAGCAGAGGTTCGGGAACAACAACCTGCGCAACGGAAGTCAGGCCCGCATGGATTTTCGCGGCCGCAGTGGTGAACAAGTGCTGCGGCCTGGCGGCGGGCAAGCCAATCTTGGAGGCGCTGGTCGTCCCGGTGTTGGTGGAGGGGGTGCTGGCGTTCCCGGCGCTGGCGGCGGTGCAAACCGACCCAGTGTTGGTGGAGGAGCCAACCGACCTAGCGGTGGTGGAGGAGCCAACCGACCTAGCGGTGGCGGAGGAGTCAACCGACCTAGCGCTGGTGGAGGAGCCAACCGACCCAGCGCTGGTGGGGGAGGGCCGGGCGCTGGGGGTCGCGGCCCCGGTGTCGCTGCCCGGCCTGCGGGTGGAGGCGGCGGCAATGCTCTTGGCAATGTACAATCCGGAAGGACGACGAATCTTCAATCGCAGCGAGGCAGAGCGAGCGTTGGAGGCGGCGGTGGCGGTGCGCGCGTTGGCGGCGGTGGTGGCGGCGGACGCGTCGCGGGTGGTGGCGGCCGTGCCGGCGGTGGCGGTGGACGGCGATCTGACATTCGACTCAAGCATGACGTCGTTCTAATCGGTCACCTTGACAATGGTCTTGGGTTCTATCGCTTTGCTTATTATGGCAGCGACAAAGCCTACGTCGGCGTGTTGGCGCAGGAAGTGCAGAGCGTTGAGCCAGACGCCGTCGTTGTTGGTCGGGACGGCTATCTCAGGGTCTTCTACGATAAGCTCGGCTTAAAATTGCAGACTTACGAGCAGTGGATAGCGACTGGTGCGCAGATCCCATCCGCCGCGCAGGTTCAGCACTGATTGACTATCGGTAACAAGCCACAGCGTGTATCGAGGATGTCATGACTAACGCACTTCGCCTCTTGCGTATATTCACTTACGTTTCCTTGATTGCGTCGATGTTCACGTTTGTAACGACATTGACGGCAAGCGCCGAACAGTCTTTCAAGACCACTGACGCCGCTGTTGATGCGTTAGTAAGCGCAGCGCGAAGCAACGATCGGAAGGCCTTAATGGAAATATTGGGTCGCGGTTCATCCGACATAGTGTCGTCGGGGGATCCGGTGGCCGATACCGCATCGTACCAACGATTTGTTTCGGCCTACGATGCGAAACATCAGCTGTCTATGGAAGGCGACAACAAAGCTATTATGATCATCGGGCAGGAGGACTATCCGTTTCCGATTCCGATTGTGCGGGAGAATGGGACGTGGAGGTTTGATGCGGACGCGGGTCGTGAAGAAATTATTTATCGCCGCATAGGGGCTAATGAACTGGATACGATCCAGTCCGCTCTTGCCTATGTCGATGCGCAAAACGATTACGCCGAAAAAGATCCCGCGGGTGCAGGAAAGGGTGTTTATGCGCAGCACATTGTAAGCAATCAGGGTAAGAAGGATGGGCTCTACTGGCCGGATGTGCAAGGCGAAGATCAAAGCCCGCTCGGTGAGTTCGCTGG
>Ga0207785_1000271_pt1 | contig 6914 bp, 6 predicted proteins | sample LuqExpMetageno74_FD_187831 | JGI IMG/M metagenome (GOLD analysis project Ga0207785, IMG submission 187831) | Tropical forest soil microbial communities from Luquillo Experimental Forest, Puerto Rico - Sample 74 (SPAdes) | ecosystem: Environmental > Terrestrial > Soil > Tropical forest ... | reverse complement strand
AGACCTCGTCGCTTTCGAAGTATCCGATGAGGCACTCGAAACTGTAGGAGAGAATGACATCACAGGGACTAGACACTCGCAGCCTGCACTGGCCTGTCTGTTTGTCCAGGCTAATCAGTCCGACAAAATAACTTCGAAGGATTAACGGTGGGTCCGCCTATTCGACGTGCGTATTACGCCGAAAACCTTCCGAGCGGCGTTGGCTTCGGTGCCTTGGATTTTGAACACTCCGAGGCACGCCTAGAAATGTTGCAAGGTAGTCAAAGCCATTTGCTCTACGGCAGCGGTATATCTGCCATCACGTAACAGCAGGTCGAAGCTGACCATGAAGGTCAGCGTGGTGGCCAATACGCGCAACAACATGCGTCTTATGGTCGTGCCACAATCTTAGAACTCCTTAAGCAAGTCGGATAGAATTTAATTGATAATTTTAAACACCCGCTTGGAACCGGTGCTCCATAAATTGCTCCATGCGGACGTTACAACACTTCGCGGGGGTTACCAGCATAGCGATCACCCTCGATTACTTCCTGTTTAATGGCTATTGCACGAATGTATCCTGCGATTTGTTTTCACGTTCAGATCCTCTCTGAGTTGAACAAATTCACAGGTTTATTATGAGTCAACGGACCGCGAGTGGCCACCATTAGAATTTTATCGGCATTACCAGCCGGCCGCGTATCGAGGAATCAAACCCGTGTCGAAGCTTATTGCATTCTTGAAGAACAAAATCAGGGGCTACCGCCATCGCGGTATGGTTTCATCGAAGAAGCAAATTATGCTGTGATCGACAATCCCATCAGAAGAGGCGTAATTTCGCGCGCTCGCATAGGTGTCGTCCTTACCCGTTTGCTTACAATCCAACTTGACAGCACATTTGTTGGTTGTGGTCGCGGTTCCCTTCATAACAATCCTACTAATTTTCATTTTATAGTATGGATTTCGTATTTTGAATTTGCAGTAAGGGACGGATTAACGGACAGTTGGGCTGAGATATTGGGCGCCCTGAAGACTATCCGCGCCTCTTGTCGCCTCGACATTTCAGAGCCGGAAATGGACACACTGGGAGAGCTCATACGAATGGCAGAAAGAGCCGTTTATCGCGACCGAAATTCGGACCGAAACCTGCTAAACCCTTAGGGTGAGGAAAATTCAGCCCGACATCCACGCTCCCTAGCGCGGGCCCCCAAGTTCGGAAAATAACACCTGCCTTTGGCGCGTCCCTTGCTTACTTGGGTTTTGTCAGACCGTGAGAAAAAAACCGGAAACTGAAATCTTGCTCTTAATAACGGATATCCTCACGAACTTACTTTGGTCCTTGGCGGTTTCGCTGTTTGAGTTGAACCTTTAGTTGGATATGCACCGATTGGCTCGATCCGCGGCCGCTGGTCGATTGAATGCTGCGATCGCAGAGATAGGCCCCCAAACGTCCGGGTATCGGTCCCTCACTTTGGCCTCGATCCCAACCCAGTTGAATTCGAGTCAGCCACCGTGCACTTACGCAGGGCAAAGCAATCGATCCGTGGACGCGCGAACGCCAACGCATCTCTGGTCAATCATTGAGCCTGTGTTACCACCGTCGCATTCTTCAATATCGGGTGCCATTTCGCGATGTCTGCCTGCAATACGGCGGCGAGATGGCTCGGGCCGCGTTGAGGCTTGCCCGGAACGCTACCGCCCAGATCAAGGATGCGTTTGGCGACGGCTGGATCGTCCAGTGCCTGGTCCAGCGCGGCGGCAAGCTTGTCAACGATCACCTTCGGTGTTCCTTTCGGCACGTACATGGCGCTCCAGATGCTGAGTTGATAATCCGAAATACCGGCTTCATTCGCCGACGGAACGCCAGCCAAGGCGGGCGACCGCTCATTGCCCGATACCACATAGGCCTTGATCGATTTGCCCTTGACCGCGGGGGCAACGCTGACAACCTGGTCGCAGAAGAAGTCGACGTGCTCACCGACGAGATCACCGAGCGCGGGTCCGGTGCCGCGATAAGGGATTAACTTTGGCTTCAGACCAAGCTCGGATGTAAATAGGAGACAGGCCATGTGCGATGATGAGCCGACTCCACCATGCGCCTGTTTCACACTATCAGTATGTGTTTTCAGGTAGGCGATGAATTCGTTGAGATCTTTGGCCGGAAACTCCTTTCGCGCCACGACTGCGACTGGCGCATTGGAAATTAGCCCGATCGGTTCAAAATCCTTGATCGCATCATAGCGGATGTTTGGCGTGAGCACCGGCGCCGCGACATGCGAGCCCATGCTGGCGGCCAGCAGCGTATAGCCGTCTGGCGTCGCCCCGGCGACGCGCGCTGTACCAATCGTGCCGCCAGCGCCGCCCAGATTTTCGATGATCAGCGTCTGGTTCAGCGCACGGCCCATACCCTCGGCGACGATGCGTGCCACGACGTCGCTCGGCCCGCCAGGCGGAAAAGGCACAACCACAGTGATCGCCCGCGATGGGTAATCGTCAGCGCGCGTAACTGTCGTTAGGAAAGTCAGACAGGCGAAGAAGCTGGCGGCGAGGAGCGCCGACATTTTACAGATTTTCATCCTCCCCTCCATATAGCCGCTTCCGCCTTGTCCGCATGGGACTTGCACGGACGAAAGTCCTTTAGGTTGTTTCATTTCCGGTCAGCTGTGGGTTCCAGAAATTGCTTTTTTACTGTTGTCCGGCCAAAGCCTGCAGTCGGACCCTTGCATCCAGCGAACCTAGCTCCCGTGCTTTAATATACCATTCGCTTGCCCGTCGAACATCTGGGGTTGCTCCCTTCGCACCGGAGGAACCAAGCACGACGGGGTCGTAAGTTGCCGCCAATTCCAATGCGCCACGCGCGTCACGGGCTTCTGCAACTCGCCGGAATACAATTCGCGCGCTGGCAAAATCGCCGAGGGAGACGAAATCCTTACCTTGCTTTAAAAGTATCTCGATTTGCTCCCCGGTCAGCGGGCGCGGCGACGCATCCGAGTTGATTGTGGTAGTCTTTGCGGCCGGAGTGGAAACTGTGCCTAGGGGCTGCTTATCCTGTTGCGGTTGGACCGGAGCAACCGACGCGCTTGCGATTTCACCAATCGACGGATCGGCTGATGGCGTATTCAAACTTGAGTCTTTGGGCCAGGGAAGCAAGACATTTCCTGGTACTGCGGGCCCGAGACTGACCGCCGTCATCGTTTCAAAATGCGCTGACGGCGCATTATCCGCATCGGTGCGATTCAGTTGCGGCTTCGGCTCAAGCGCTTCGAAGTTCATTGCGATCGCACTCGCGGGTGTGGGGCTCTCGGCTTTTGGTACTTGCGTAACGAGGACGAATGCGACCACGGCCGTAAGGCACACTACTAAAAGGAACACAAAGTATCCGCCCGCCACTCGGCCACTTTGCACAAAATTTTGCGCCAAGATGCGCAGCAACGATGCTCGCGGCGGATCTGGCATTACTACCGGTTCAAGACAGTTCGGGACGCGGAATGATTCCTCCCCGCGAATGTCTTCAGGTTCGGCCCTCACTATTTCATCGCCGAGTTGCAATCTTTGCGGCGCCAGACTTTGTCTGATCCCTACTACCTCGAGCCCGCGTACACGCTTAGGCGCATAGGCCGAGATCTGATCCGTATGCGATAATCGGCTGACTGGATTACTCATGAAGCCCGCCTTTTGCCATCCGCGACTGGGGTTATCCTAACTCGCACCTTCAATGATTCTCATTTGTGTGCGCCTGGCGCCATAACATGAAGTTGCGAAACAGATTCTCACGCTCGGCATCTGTCAGCCGCCGCGCGTCCGAACCTGATTGGTCCAAAAACGTTGCGAAATCTCGTTTAAGTGCCTGCTGCGACGTCAGGTCCTTCTTTGCGAGGCGCTGAAGCATCTCCTCTGCGACGCTGAAGCGAGTCCAACCAGGAACCGTGGCCGCCAGGTTGACATCGCGCCATTTAGGATGGAACGGAGGCTCCTGGAATTTGCTCCAATTATCGAATAAACGTTCGACGAAACGCCTTACCCGTCGATATCGGTCTTTATTGGGATCCCAATTGTAGACAGCGAGGACTGCCGGAACAGCTATCGTGTCGATCTGCTGCCCGGGAGAAAGTAGCGTTGGATATTCCTGGCTCGAAAATTCGCCGAGAGTGTAATAGTCGGAGAATTTTTTAGAGAATGGAACAGAGATCAAATGTAAACCAGAGTTCGGCGGGATTTTTACGAGTGCATCGACGGGCTTGCCCACCACGCGAACAAGAGCGGACAGTTCCCCCGTTTTGAGCTTCGCAAACGCGGTCTCGTTGTTGAAATTTGTTTGTTGGATCGGAATCCCAAGACGTTGAAATATGATTGAGCCAGTCAAACTAGATGCGCTCCCGTCCGGTCCTAGGTTGACCTTCTTTCCGCGCAGATCCTCGATACTCGCTATGTCGTCACGGGCAAGAACATGCACTTCAGAGACCGGCAGGCGAATCACATAACTAACGCGCTTATTTAGGTTGGGTGTCTTGCGGACGGTGCGAAAATATTCGAATACGTCTGATTGCGTGACCGCCACGTCAATGCCGCGCAGGTAAAGCAAATCGTCCAAATTGGAAGCAGCACCAAATGAGACGATAGGCAAAATGCGAAGATTATCGCCGTCATCAAGCGCACTCGCGAGCTCGACCGCAAAACGCATATACGTCCCATCGATGAGCCCGCCAACGACGCCAACCGTCCAATTGTTCTTAGTAGCCCTGATTGCTTCTTCGGTGCCCGTCGGCCGTAGAGACTTTGGAATATCCTGCGCGGCAACCTGTTGGACCTCCGCAGTCACCGCTGCAAGTACTGCACTCAATGTGAGTAGACCGGTGTAAAATACTGGCCGCCGCGCCACAGACTTAATTGAAAAAAAACTCAAACAGAAGCGGAGGCCTTGCCGGATCCACGATGTGAGATCAAATGAATGTTCAGGCCTCCGTACCCATAGAACTAGCATCGCATTCGTCCCCCCGAAGCAGCACTGCATCACTGCGAAGCGTCGCTGACGTGATAATTATAGTTGGGTGCAGGTTTCGCGCTAGCGTTGGTCAGAAGTAAGACCAAAATATGAACATCGCTATGAATGTTCCGAGTCGCGTGAATTCGAGCAATTCGTTTCTTGTTTTGCGAGTCCCGCACGAGCTGTAGAATTTTGGAACTTTTGGCCTAGCGAGTCAGTTCTGACGTTGTGAAAAACGGGGACAACCGCAATTTTGCCACACAGTGATCGCGAGGGGGGCCCTTTGTGGTGGATTGGCCAACCGACAACACCCCCGAACTCCGTCGCCGGCAGTCGCGTTCCCTTCCCGACTGTAATGAGTTACTGCGGGACGGCGCTTCGCTTGACGTCAGCGCAACTGGTTAGCCGATGCGCCGGAAGGCCCTCCAGCTCGAATGCGCGCGCTTGTATCAGTTAGCCACTGTAAGCTATTGAATTTACACGGTCCGGAGAGCCGGCCCGGGAGCCATTCTTTCCCTCCACCGCCCTTTTTATCCGCCCGTCACGAGGCGTCATGACGCCCTCAAGCTCGCCCCTCCTCACTGATCTCTACGAACTCAATATGATCCAGGCCTACCTGGATCGCGGCGAGAACGGCGAGGCGGTGTTCGAGTTTTTCGTGCGCCGGCTGCCGGCGCGACGCTCGTTCCTACTCGCTGCCGGGCTTGCCGATGCCATCGACTACCTGACGACGCTACATTTCTCCGATGCCGAGATCGACTGGCTGAAAAGCACCGGGCGTTTCAACCAGAGCCTATTCGATTACCTCGCTGGCTTCCGATTCACTGGCGACGTGCATGCAATTCCGGAGGGCAGTGTGTGTTTCCCGAGCGAACCGCTCATCCGCATCACCGCGCCACTGCCGCAGGCCCAGTTGGTGGAGACGCGGTTGATCAACATTCTGCACTATCAGACGCTGGTCGCCTCGAAGGCCGCGCGCATGGTGTTAGCCGCGCCGGGGAAAATCCTCTCCGATTTCGGCCTACGTACTGCGCATGGCGCGGAAGCCGGATTGTTTTCGGCACGTGCCAGCTACATCGCCGGCTTTGCCGGCGCCGCCAACGTGCTTGCCGGCAAACGCTATGGCATTCCAATCGTCGGCACCATGGCGCATTCCTATGTGCAAGTACACGACGACGAGACGCAGGCTTTCGAGAATTTCGCGCGCGCGCGTCCCGAGGGCGTGATCCTGCTGATTGATACCTACGACACCGAACAAGGCGCACGCAAAGTGGTCGAGCTGGCCCCTCGCCTGAAGGCCGACGGCATTACCATCCGCGGTGTACGCATCGACAGCGGCGATCTTATCACCAATGCGCACAAGGTGCGTCGCATTCTCGACGAGGGCGGCCTACGCGAAGTCATCATTCTGGTCAGCGGCGGCATCAACGAGGACATACTGCAGGGCATGATGAAAGCCCGCACGCCCATTGACGGCTTCGGCATTGGTGTCAATCTCGCCGCTTCGCTCGACGCGCCGGCGCTCGATTGCGCCTATAAGTTGCAAAGCTATGCCGGCCGACCGAAACGCAAATTGTCTGAGGGAAAGGCCACTTGGCCGGGCGCCAAGCAAGTCTGGCGCACGTACGATGCTGACGGCCGGATGCGCGGTGATATCCTATCGCTGGAAACCGACAGACAGCCGGGTGAGCCGTTGATCGTACCGGTGATGCGGGCCGGCAAGTTGATTGCATCCCTGCCGGCACTCGCGCAAATTCGGGAACATGCCGCACGTGATCTCAAGCGCCTCGCCGGCCCGCTGGCACGACTCGAAAGCGGATTTGAATACACCGTTCAGGTGGCGGACGCGTTGCGCGCGCTGGCAGAGCAGATAAGCGCAAAGAAGCCCTAGCCGCGGACTGCGGTCTCGGCCTTATTCCAGCCGCGCGCGCCCTCGCCGTAAATCTCGTGG
>Ga0207785_1000266_pt1 | contig 6957 bp, 7 predicted proteins | sample LuqExpMetageno74_FD_187831 | JGI IMG/M metagenome (GOLD analysis project Ga0207785, IMG submission 187831) | Tropical forest soil microbial communities from Luquillo Experimental Forest, Puerto Rico - Sample 74 (SPAdes) | ecosystem: Environmental > Terrestrial > Soil > Tropical forest ... | reverse complement strand
GCGGCCGGCACGATGACCTTCCCAGATCAGCTTGGGATCGCGCGTCTCGGCGTATTTCTGCATCGTGTAGACGAAGGGCGCATCCCAGCTCCAGCCGTCGGTGCCGGTTATGCGCACACCGCGCTCGGTGAGATAAAGCGTCGCCTCGCGCCCCATGCCGCAGCCTTTGGCGACGTAATCGGGCCGGCCGTAGGCGGCGCCCGCGCTGGTGTTCACCACCACTATCTCCATCGGCGACAGCCTGTGACCGATGCGCTTGAGCTCCGCTTCGACGTCAGCTGCGGTCGCGACGTACCCGTCGGCGAAATGTCGGAAGTCGAGCTTCACGCCCGGCTGAAAGCACCATTCGAGCGGCACCTCGTCAATCGTGATTGCGCGCTTGCCATGGTCCATCGTGGACGCGAAATGCCACGGCGCGTCGAGGTGAGTCGTACAGTGCGTCGACAGCCGCACCCATTCGAAGCCCCAGCCTTCGCCGTCGGGCAGATCCTCTTTTTTCAAACCGGGAAAGAATTTGAGCACATCGGCCGCGGTCTGCTCGTGATTGAGATACTCGATGCTTGGCCCATAGCCCGGCGGATCGGCGGCGACGTCATTTTCGAGCGGGATCGAGATGTCGATGATTTTGCGCGGCATTGCTGATGCTTTCTTCGTCATGCCCGGCCTTGTGCGGGCCATCCACGTCTTTACTCTGGACGCGCATCATCGAAGCCGCGGATCGCTAGGACAAGCCCGGCCATGACCATCAAGGGAAGAAGCACACAATGCCTGCTTATTGGGTCGCGCGTTCCAAGGTGAACGACCCCGTCGAGTACAAGAAATACACCGACCTCGTTCCCGGTATAATCGCCAAATACGGCGGCAAGGTTTTGGCGCGCGGCGGGCGTTTTCAGATCATGGAAGGCCCGGATAAATTCCACCGCTTCATCGTGATCGAATTTCCCACTTTGGAGCAGGGCGTCGCCTGTTTCACCTCGAAGGAATACGATGCGGCCGCCGCGTTTCGCCGCAGCGGGGCAGGCGAGGTGGAAACGATCATGGTAGAGGGCGTTTCGGCAGATTCGCCGCAGGGTTAGGGCCTAGCCGGCGGGCACGGAACCCGCTTAAGATGCGCAAAACACTTTAGCATGGGAGGAACGACGAATGCTTCATCGCCTGAAATTTCGGACATGCGCCTTGATTGCGGGAGCGGCCTTCGTGGCCGGCGCCATGTTCGGCGCGCCCGCCGCGAAGGCGCAAGACAAACAACCGATCAAGATCGGCTTCAGCATGTCCCTGACCGGCTTCCTGTCGGCCGTTGGCAAGCAGGGCCTGCTCGGCATGGAGATCTGGCGCGATCAGGTCAATAAGTCCGGCGGCCTGCTCGGCCGGCAGATCGAGTTCGTCTACTACGACGACAAGTCCTCGCCGCAAGAAGTGCCCGGCATCTATACGAAGCTGCTCGACGTCGACAAGGTCGACCTCGTCGTCTCGGGCTACGCGACGAACGAAGTCGCCCCCGCGATGCCGATCGTCATGCGAAAGAACAAGACCTTCATCAGCCTGTTCGCGCTCGACGTGAACGCACAGTTCAAATATCCGAAATACTTCTCCGTGCTGCCAACGGGCCAGGCGACGAAGACCTCCTTCACGGAAGGCTTCTTCGATATCGCGAAGGCGCAGGGCGGCTTGAAGACAGTCGCGCTCGCCGCGGCCGACGCCGAGTTCTCGCAGAACGCCTGCGAAGGCGCGCGCGAGAACGCGAAGAAAGCCGGCTTCAATATCGTCTACGACAAGTCCTATCCGCCGCCGCCGAAGACGACCGATTTCACGCCGGTCGTGCGCGCGATCCAGGCGGCGAATGCCGACATCGTCGTGATCTGCTCGTATCCGGCGGACTCGGTCGGCATCGTCGAAGCCGCCAATGAAATCGGCCTGAAGCCGAAGCTGTTCGGCGGCGCGATGGTCGGCCTGCAGGTCACCGCCTTCAAGGAGAAGCTGAAGGGCAAGCTCAACGGCCTCGTCAATTATGAAACCTGGGTGCCCGATCAGAAGCAGATGTACAAAGGCACGAAGGAATTCTTCGAGGAGTACCAGAAGCGCGCGCAGGGCGCCGGCGTCGATCCGCTCGGCTATTACCTCGGCGGCTGGGGCTACACCTACCTGCAGATCCTCGGCGATGCGATCGAGGGCACCAACAGCACCGACGACGATAAGCTCGCCGACTACCTGAAGAAGACCAAGTTCGACACGATCATGGGGCCGATCAAGTTCGGCAACAAAGGCGAGTGGGCCGAAGGCCGGATGCTTACGGTGCAGTACCATGATATCAAGGCCGACGCGAACCTCGATACCTGGCGCGGCATGAGCTACCAGACGGTGCTGCATCCGAAGAATCTCGAGACGGGCAAGCTGAACTTCCCGTACGAGAAGGCACACCAGTAAGTTCTCCCGCACCGGCGCGTCAGCACGCCGGGCGGTCTCCACTGCCACCACGCCGCGGCGCAACCCGCGGCGTTTTTGTTTTTGCGCGCGAGTGAACTGCGCGCGAGGGTGCGCGGCGCCCGCTATAGCCCGAGATAAAACTGGCGGATGAGGTCATTGTTGTTCAATTCGTCGGCCGAGCCGCCTTCGAAGGCGATCTTGCCGTGCACGATGACGTAGCCGCGGTCGGCGATCCGCACCGCCTGCACGAAGTTCTGCTCGGCCATCAAGACGGTTAGCTGGTAGTGGTCCTTGAGCTTCTTGATCGCGTCGATCGTTCGGCTGACCAGCAGCGGCGAGAGTCCGACCGACGGTTCGTCGATCAGCAGGATGCGCGGGTCGAGCATCAGCGCACGCGCGAGCGCCAGCATCTGCTGCTCGCCGCCGCTCATCGAGCCGGCGAGCTGGTTCTTGCGTTCGGCGAGCCGCGGGAAGATCCCGAAGCAGAAGTCGAGATTGCCCTTCAGCTTCTGCCGTGCCTTCTTCCGGCTTGCGCCGAGCAGGAGATTCTCTTCCACGGTCTGCCGCGGGAACAGCCGGCGGCCCTCCGGCACCAGCGCGATGCCGAGATCGACGATCTGTTCGGTGGTGAGGCCGACGAGGTCGTGCTTCTCGCCCTCGATCTCGGCGACGATGCGGCCGCGGCTCGGGCGCACCATGCCCATCACGCATTTCATCAGCGTCGACTTGCCGTTGCCGTTGGTGCCAAGCAGCACCACGGTCTCGCCGCCGGCGACGCGCACCGACACGTCCTCCAGCACGCGCACCGCGCCGTAGGCGGCATCGATCCCTTCGACGCTGATGCTGCTATTTGCCAAGATAGGCTCCCACGACATCTTCGTCCTTCAGCACGTCCTCCGGCTTGCCGTCGGCGATCTTCTTGCCCGAGACGAGCACGACGAGCCGCTGCGAGAAGCTCATTACCGCGCGCATGATGTGCTCGATCATGATGATGGTGATCCCGCGCTCGTTCAGCCGGATCAGGAGCTTGACGATGTCCTCCACCTCCGAATGCGACAGGCCCGCCATCGCCTCGTCGGCGATCAGCAGCTTCGGCTCGGCCGCGACCGCGCGGGCAAGCTCGAGCTTGCGCATCTCGACCTGCGTGAGATCGCGCGGATTGTGCGTCGCCTTGCCCTCGAGTGCGACGAGCGACAAGAGATCGTGGCAGCGCTCGCGCAATTCGGCTTGCGAGAGATGGTGCTGCGCGCGCGCGTCGACCGTATAGAGCAGCGGCACGCGGATGTTGTCGGCGACCGACATGCTCATGAAAGGCCGCGGCAGTTGGAAGCTGCGCGCGAGCCCGAGGCGTGTGCGCTCGTGCGCGGTCATTCCGTCGAGTGGCTTGCCGTCGAACAGCACGCCGCCGTCCTCGTTGCGCAGCGTGCCGCAAATGCAATTGACGAGGGTCGACTTGCCCGACCCGTTCGGACCGATGAGGCCGAGTCGCTCGCCTTGCGCGACGTCGACATTGACGCCGTCGAGTGCGATGAAGCCGCCGAAGCGCTTGCCGAGCTGGCGAACCTGCAGGAGGGGCTCGCTCATCGCTTCGCCCTCCGGATGAAGCTATCCCACAGGCCGACGATGCCGCTCGGCGCGACGATCACGAAGCCGATCAGCAAGAGGCCGACGATCAGCAGGTTCGCGACCGAGGAAATTGTCACGGTGACGACCTGCTGAAGCGTGCCGAGCAGCACCGCGCCGATCAGCGGGCCAGCCCACGAGGTCGTGCCGCCGATCATCGGCATTGCGATGGTGTTGACGGCGTACCCGAGGTCGAAGACCGAGCCCGGCTCCGTGTAGCCGATGTAGAACGGGAAGGGCGCGCCGGCCATGCCCATCAGCGCGCCGGACAAGACCGTCGCGATCAGTTTGAGCTTCAGCGTCGGCACGCCGCAGGCTTCCGCCGCGAGTTCGTCGTCGCGGATAGTCGCGAAGCCGAAGCCGAGTCGCGAGCGCTCGATCAGCCGTGCGAGAGTGAGCGACACGACCACCAGGATCAGCATCAGCACGAACAGATACTGGATGTAGGGGCCGAGCAGCGGCACGGTGTTCGGAGGGATGACGTAGGCGCCGCGCGAGCCGCCGACAAAGGACCAGTTCACGATCAAGGTCTGCAGCACGACCGCGAGTGCGAGCGTCGCGATCGCGAAGAACACGCCGCGCAGGCGCAAGGTGAGATAGCCGGTGCCGAGACCTACGAGGCCCGCGATCACGCCGGCGATGACCATGATCGTCGGCACCGAGAGCGGGAAGATCCACGACATCGGCCCGAGCAGCGATTCCGGAAAGATTTCTTCCGGACTTTGCCCGACGGTGTAGAGGCACACGGCCGTATAGGCGCCGATGGCGAAGAATCCCGCCGAGCCGAAATTCACGTAGCCGCAATAGCCGCCGAGGATGTTCCAGGCGGTCGCGAGCACGATGAATTGCAGCACGGTGTAGCCAGCGAAGAAGACGTAGTCGTTGCCGAAGGCGCGGAAACAGAAAAAGAGCGCGACGGCCGCGACGATTTCCAGCGCGAGAAAAACGGGTGTCCGCACGGTCAGCGCCCCAACAATCCGGACGGCCGCACCGCGAGCGTCAGCAACAGGATTCCAAACGACACGGCGGGGGCCCAGGACGGACCGTAGAAGGTCGACGTCAGGCTCTCGACGACGCCGAGCAGCAATGCGGCAATCAGCGTGCCGGGCAGGCTGCCCAATCCGCCGAGCACGCAGATCGCGAAGATGCGGCCGATGTAGTCGCGCCCGACCGACGGGATCACCGGCTGGATGATGATCAGGAATGCGCCGGCCATCGACGCGGTCGCGATCGAAATGCCGAAAGCGATGCGCTTGATTCGCGTCGGGTCGACCGCCATCAGCTTGAGCGCCAGTGGATCCTGCGACACGGCCATCACCGCGCGTCCGATGAAACTGCGGCCGAGGAAGATCTCGAGCACGGCGAACATCACGATCGCCGTGATGCACGGGACCAACAGCCGCAGCGGGATTTCGATGCCCCAGCCGATCGGCAGATTGGCGCCGATATAGGCTGCATCGACCGAGCGGTAATCGACGCCGAAGAACAGCACGAGCACGACTTCGGTCACGAACAGGAGGCCGAAGAAGAAGGCGAGCCCGCGCAGCGACTCCTGTCCGCGTATTTCAAAGGCGACGTGATAGACCTGATAGATCGCCGCGCCGAGCGCATAAAAGGCCGGCAGCGCGACGATACTGACGACGATCGGATCGATCCCGAATGAAATGTTGACGATGTAGGCGATGTAGGACCCGACGATGATGAACGCCGGATGCGCGATGTTGACGATGTCGAGCATGCCGAACGAGATCGAGATGCCCGCGGTCACAGCGGCATAGAAAGCGCCGAGCAACAGCCCGGCGATGATCGCATTGATCAGAAGCGAGACGTCCATGCGGCCTCAGGGCTGACGCGCTGATTGGACGGGAGATGCGGCGCGCGCGCGGCGCAAGCGTGCTGGCGGAAAGGCCGGCATTTCGTTCCCCCCTGATCGGTCCCGGCGATCGTTTCGTATTGTTATGCCCGCATTTTGCACGAAAGCGCGGCGGCTTGGCTAGTCCGTTGATCGCACAGCGCAAGCTTTCCCCACGCGGCAAAATGCAACGCCCGCCGCGGGGTCAACCGAGGCGGGCGTGAACATCGCGAATGCGCCGTGAATCAGGCCGCGGCCTGCGGGCGCACGCTCTCCGGCAACGACATCGGCTTGTTGGCGCTGTCCTTGAACTCGACCGTCATGAAGATCATCTCGCGATCGCCGAGATTGGTCAGGTCGTGCACCTTGAACTCGTCCTTGCCATAGGTCTCGTGGCGCGTCTCGCCCTGCTGATACGTGTACTCGACGGTCGTACCGTCATGCACGTGCTGGCGGCCGCGTCCGCCGGTTACGGAGGTCCAGAAATAGTCAAGCACGTGCCGGTGGAAGCCGATGCGTTCGCCGGGCGCGAGCTTGATCATCCACACGCGCGTGCGCTCGTTCTCGGACAGCAGCATCGAGCCGACGCACGGGTTCGGGTTCTTCGACTCGCGCTCGAATTCAGCTGCGATATCGGCCGGCCATTGCGACTTGTCTTTCTTCTCGGCAGCCTTGTCGACCATCGTGAGAGCCATTGGGGAATTCCTCCGCTTTTCGTCGCGGGCATAATATATGGGAGAGGTTGGACGAGGCAATGCGAGGCACGGGGGCGATGAACGGCAGGAACAAAAAGGCGCTGGTCATCGGCGGTTCGATGAGCGGACTGCTCTCCGGGCTCGCGCTGCGCAAGGCGGGGTGGGACGTCGACATCTACGAGCGCGTGGAAAGCGAACTCTCCGGCCGCGGCGCCGGCATCGTCGCCCAGCAGGAGCTGATCCAGCGCCTGCGGAATTTGGCATTCGCGACCGGCGATCTCGGCGTGCATATCACCACGCGGAAAATCCTCAATGCACGCGGCGAGCTGACGCATCAGTGCGAATGCCCGCAGGTGCTGACCG
>Ga0207785_1000258_pt1 | contig 7122 bp, 8 predicted proteins | sample LuqExpMetageno74_FD_187831 | JGI IMG/M metagenome (GOLD analysis project Ga0207785, IMG submission 187831) | Tropical forest soil microbial communities from Luquillo Experimental Forest, Puerto Rico - Sample 74 (SPAdes) | ecosystem: Environmental > Terrestrial > Soil > Tropical forest ... | reverse complement strand
CAGATCTTTATCGGCTTGTATCTCTTCAAATGATTGCGGAAGGGCGCCCTCTAGCCGCCTGACGGTCAGCCGCACCGCGCGGTTGTGGACGAGGGGCACGACGGCCACCCCGATGAGGCAGCCACCCAGAAGACCGATGCCAATACACATGATCGATTCGATCATCTTACTGGAACATGCAACTCACCCAGTCAGTTCCGCATTCACTCGTGAAATTCGGAGTCGCTGAGGCATGGCTTAAATTTTCGTTCGAGTTCCCAAGTCGGGGGAACGTATTTGCTGTCGCGTCGTTTCGCCAAAACAACAAGAAGGCGGAGACACCGGGAATGACGCGCGCGCAGGAATACCGATATTTGGCTGAGCGAGTACGTGATCGTGCTCGGCAAGCGGACATCAACTTGGCGGCTGAGTGGGAACAATTAGCTAGATGCTATTTATTGCTCGCTGAATATGCCGAACGGAACGAACAAGCCGATGTGTTTGACGATCCGATACTGCCCAGACCCCATTAGGAAGCCGCGTTTAGTGGGGAACGCCCCACCTACGTTTGAAACCCTCTACTCACCGCAGCGAGAAACAATCCAACGTATTTAGCAATATCCGACCGGTCGATTGGCAAATATATCTTGGTGCTCGCTCGCTTCTCGACGACTGAACATGTTCCAATAGCTGAAGGAACATCACTAGGTTGGAACACCTCGTCGTCTGAATTGGAACTCATCGGTGTTAGACCTCGCCCTGGTGGGCCTGCGGCCAGTCCTCTTTTCTGGAACAAACTCACGGGGTTGCGTTGACCATTATCCTCAACCCCCGAAACTCGCGGCGAAGACCTTCCTTCATGGCCGCTTCCTTTCGTTCAATCGGCGCTCGCCACTCGCCGCTGCAGTGGCGTCGAAAGTGGCGACACCATCGCCGTTGGTGGGCCGTTCCAGCGCGCCGGGGTGATCGAGCGTGCGGACGGCGTCGTCATAGCCGGAGCGCCAATGATCCTCCATGGAGAGCCGCGAGAAGGCATAGTCCTTGGCGCAGTCTTCGTAGCGGAAAGAGCGGTAGATCAGGTGGACGATGTTGTAGACCTTGTAATCCGCGAAGCGGCGCAGGGTTTGAGCCTCAGGAGTATCGCGCACCTCTTTTGGCAGCTTTTCGCCGACCTTGGCGACCGCGTGCCGCAATCGCTGCATCTCGACGAAGCGATCGACATTGTCGCGCGTGCGGCTCGAATAGAGAATTTCCTTACGTCGCGTCTCGACATCGACGACATTTCGCGGCAAGGAGCCGCGCGCATTCCACAAATCGACTTGAAAGACCAGCGTGTCCTGCCGTGGTCCGAATTGCAGCACCCATTGCAGCGGCGTGTTAGAGACAGTGCCGCCGTCCCAGTAATACTCGCCGTCGATCTCGATTGCGGGAAAGCCCGGAGGCAACGCGCCACTCGCCATGACATGGGCCGGGCCGAGTTTGTGCGTCGTGCTATCGAAATAGACGAAGTTTCCGCTCCTGACGTTGACGGCACCGACGCTGAGCCGCAGCGCGCCAGCATTGACGAGATCGAAATCGACAAGGCGCTCAAGGGTATGACGCAATGCCGCAGTGTCGTACCAGCTGGTGGCGGCGGCGCCGCCTGGCGTGGCGAGAAACGGCGGCGGCAGCCGCGGCGCGAAGAATCCCGGCGCCCCAGCCATGATGGCCGTCTGTGCGCTCGCCTGATTGACGGCGCGGCGCGCGGTAAGCCCTTCGGCGAGACGTCCACTATAGTCGGCCAACCCGCCCCAAATCGGATTGGCGCTCACCGTTGTCCAGAATTCACGCAGTCGAGCGACACGAGCCTCTGGTCGATTGCCAACTATGATCGCAGCATTGATCGCACCTATCGAAATGCCGGCAACCCAATCGGGACGGATGCCAGCTTCGTCAAGCGCCTGATAAACACCCGCCTGATAGGCGCCAAGCGCGCCACCGCCTTGCAGCGTTAACGCAATGCATTCGAATGGTGGACGCCGGCGCGCGCGCGGCCGCTGGGCAGGTGCTGTATCTCTGGCAGCGCTATCCATAGGGCGGCTCCCGCCCAAAACGGCCAATATTCTGGCCCGATATTTACGGCGCTTTTTTGCAATTCGTCCAGAGTTAAAAACTCCAAATAAGCCAGAGCGGACTTATAGCCGACACGCTGGTTATATCGGTTTATGACCCCAAATGCGGACGTGGGCGGGTCTCAGATCCGACAATTCGGCTGGACGGATGGTCGCAATGTATGGATCAATTATCAGTATGCCGCAGACAACGTTGCAGACATGCGTCGCCTCACCCGGGAAACGGTGGCGCGATCGCCGACGAACTGATCGAATGAAGGGGCGCAAGTTTATCACAGATGGAGCCATGGTCGGGCGCATTGCTTTGTCTGGTCTTGCGGCTCTGGTCGTGGTCATGATGACGCTGCCGGCCGACGCCCAGTCTCGCAAGCCGACAGCGCGGGAAATCGCGGCCATCCGCGATTGCGTGACAAAGAACAAGGACGATGTGGACGCAGGCGAACAGCAATGCTTGTTCAAGCTGGTCGCCGACCCGTGCATGGGCTCACCTGGCACCGCCGCCGGTGCGGTCATGGCCGACTGCTATCGGATCGAAGGGGTGATTTGGGACACTCTACTCAACGAGAACTACAAAAGCTTGCTCGACGAACTTGACAGTGAACAGACAGGCAAGGCCCACGCAATGCAGCGTGCTTGGATCGCCTATCGAGACACGACCTGCGGCTTCTATGACGACAAGATCCGCGGCTCGATGTCCTACATGATGCATTCAGCGTGCGATACGCGGGAGACGGCGCGGCGAGCGATGTTGCTCAGTTTCTTCAGCGGGCTCTGATTGATCGAGTTATAGATCGAGTCTATTGGTCTGCCTTTACGGTCGCAATCAGGGGAGAACCAGACATGGTGCGGACATGTCACCAATGTCTGCGTCTGAACCATTCGTGAAATGTAATGCACGACGCCTGACATTTTCGGTCTATTGAGACCGTGGCTTATTTGCTGTCCACTCGCGTGCGAGCTTCTGCGCTTCGGCGATCTGGGCCTGGGTCATGTGCTGTGCGGCAACGTCTCTGTTATTTGCCGCCTGTTGATTGCCTGCCATGGCTGCCAAATTGAACCACATGTATGCGCTGACTAAGTCCTGGGGAACGCCCTGACCTCTAGCGACCATAGTGCCGAGATTGTTCTGGGCATCGGCGTTGCCTTGTTCCGCGGCGCCGCGAAACCACCTCACGGCCTTGGCATAGTCCTGCGGCAGTCCCTTGCCGTGCTCGTACCTGACTCCGAGATGATTCTGGGCCAAGGCGTAGCCTTGTTCGGCAGCCTTGCGAACCCACTGCACGGCCTCGGCATAATCCTGCGGCACGCCTTGGCCGTTGTCGTACATGCGAGCGAGATTGAGCTGAGCAGGGGCGAGGCCTTTCTCGGCGGCCTTGCGATACCACTTTACAGCCTCGGCATAATCCTGCGGTAAGGCCTTGCCGTTATCATACATGAGCCCAAGATTGTTCTGGGCCAAGGCGTAGCCTTGTTCGGCAGCTTTGCGATACCACTTCAGCGCCTCAGCCTCGTTCTGCGCCATGCCCCGGCCATTGTCGTACATGACCCCGAGATTGTACTGGGCAACGGCATAGTCTTGTTCAGCAGCCCTGCGAAACCACTGCACCGCCTCAACATCGTTTTGCGGGACGCCCTGACCTTCGACGTACATGACCCCAAGATTGTATTGGGCGTCGGGGTCACCTTGTTCGGCAGCCTTGCGAAACCACTTCGCCGCCTCAAGATAGTTTTGCGCCACGCCCTGACCTTTACCGTATATGAGCGCAAGATTGTATTGGGCAATGGCGTAGCCCTGTTCGGCAGCCTTGCGATACCACTTCAGCGCCTCGGCATCGTTCTGCGGCACGCCCCGGCCTTTGTCGTACATGACCCCGAGATTGAATTGTGCGCGGTCGTTACCTTGGTCGGCCAGCGGGCGCAGAAGCCGCAGGGCGGTCGCGTAGTCGCCTCTCTCGTTCGCAGCAGTAGCGTCCTCTAAGGGCCCTGCGGCCGCTGGTGCAGCAAAGCTCAGAATGATGATCGCAAAGGCGTGCTTAAGCGTGAGTTTCATGGTGTGTGAGCTTCGCTCTCATATCTTAAGCAAGAATACTACCTCCGACCGTTAGATGTGTCTCGCTGCCGCTGAATTAGCGTGGACGCGCCGATGAGGTGATCAAATAGTGACGCTCTTTGCTGCGGTGTTATAAAGCGGCCGTGACGCTCGCTGCGGCGAATGTACGCTTTCAGGGGTAAAGCGGAAGTAATTCGAACCCTGAAAGTCCCAAGGTAAAAACTGAGAGCGTGACATCGCTATAGCCTGTAATAGGCAAAATGCCAGCACACTCGCCGTCGTTTCCTGCCACCGTGATGATATGACGTTGCGCGTCTGACAAACAATTTAGAGACCTCTTACTGGAATTGCGATACGCTTGACCATGGTGAAGCTTTCCCCACCCATCTGGACCCTAATCTGTGTTCTAGCTGCTGCGGCGATTAGCTGGTCGCTCGGCTGGCCGAAGTTCTTGGGTCAGCTGAATGCGGCACTCGGGATTTCCCTAGTAGCGGTTGCGTTATTTCTGATGGTCTGGGCAGTCGTCGTCTTCCGTCGTGAGGGTACCGAGGTCAATCCAACGTCACCTACCAACCGCAAACTGGCGACATACGGCCCGTACCGGTTTAGCCGCAATCCTATGTACCTCGGCCTCGTTACCGTAACTCTGGGCATTGCCGTCTGGGTCGGCGCTTGGCCAATGCTAATTGCGCCTATCGCGGTATTCGTCATTCTCAACTGGGTTCATATCCCCTTTGAAGAAGCTAAGATGCGCCGCCAATTTGGGGCGACGTATGACCGGTACATTGAGCGCGTGCGGCGGTGGGTGTGAGTCCCTTGATCGCCTGAACGTAAAAACGTGGCAACGTGAGCCGCAGTTAAGCGTGCCGCAAGTAATAGAACGTACACTCGCGTCACGCCTGCGATTACCTTGCCCCAGTGCGAAGGTGCCTCAAATCGCAGGGTAATTTCTTCAAGCGGAATACCAGAGACTTTTGTGGTAATTCGTATAGCGTTACATTGACCTGATTCTCGCAAGTGGCCCGCCGGCAGCGGTCGCGGCCAAGACTTCGTAGACACCAAAGCAGCGGTTGAGTCCGACAGCTTGGCCAAATAAAATTGCTATCCATCCAAAGATTGGGGGTCATAATGTGGGGTTCAACGATTGACGGATTTGTCACCATCGCATTCGGGCTTTTCGCATGCTACCTGGGCTTTCGCAGCCCACCGGTTAGCAGCGATGCAGCCCTGACCGCAAAGTGGGCGCAATGGCATCAAACTTGGGGAATGTGGGCCAAGATTGGCGGCGTTGTTCTTGTGTTGTACGGCTTGTTCAGAATTGTCACTGTTCTCGCCGGCAAGTGAACGCAACGCCTTATTGTGAGGACTTCAGGCTCAATTTGTTACTGGGATCAACCACCATTTGTACCAGGGCCGCCTCACCATGGATGTTCGGATAAGCGAACTTGGTTTCCCCACCACCGTCGATCTTTGTGCTGGGGGTGTTGGTCGCGGCACTTGGTGTCGCAGAGTTGTTCCAGAACGAGTGGACAGCGCACCACGGGGGATACAGCGCGTTGTAACGGTACGATGGTTTGATTAAGGCCTGAGGAGCATTAATTTTCGTCTTTCGATCGTATTTACCAGAAGGAGCGCTTATGCGTATTGTGAATTATCCTCGTATCTTAGCCGCAATCGGATTTTGCGTCCTCGCTTATCTGGTCGGGTCCCCGGTCAACATGGGCAATCTCAGTTTCATTCCCCTCGCGCTGGGTCAGCCGACAGCACTCACGAAATCACAGTCGGATGCGCTCAATGCCTACGACAAAACAGTACAGGACTTCAGGTCGATCTTGAGCGAGCGCCGCGCACAGATCAATTCGAATCAAAAGCTGCCTGACTTACCGGGGCAAGCACTTTATCTTGCTCGCATCAACTTGATGGGCGCGTACAAAGACCTTACCGACGTGCTGCCGTCCAGAATCGGGAGGCCCAATAAATATGGAATTCCTCCGGCATACTTCGATGCCGACAATGAACCGCTTATCGACGAGTATAAGAATCTTTTCGCCATCATGCAGGCGCCACCCGCTAATGCGCAGAAATCCGATACGCCATTTAAAGACGTTGTCGACCTGGGGACCGCAATTGCGCGGATTAAGGGTCTCGATGCAGCACATGCCGAAGTAGCAGGCCGCATCAGTCTGGGCGTGTTCTTTGCCGAGACAGATGGCAATCAAAACATAGGTAATGCGCGCTCGAATTCTTACAAAGGAAGTTTTCAGACAGGGGTATCTGAGGACAAAAATGGTCAAAAGAAATGGGCAGCAATTAAGAAGTCCATCGCAGCCCTTGATCCCAAACTGAACGCTCGCGACGACAAGGAAGAGGCGCGGGTTGGCAATTCAGATCATCGATACAATCACTGGACCGCTGTGAGAGACGGCCTCATGAACGCGCACGCGGACCTTTTCCCGCGAATACCGGCGATCATGAAAGCGTTGCCAAACCCGATCGATCAAATGAGATTTTTTGAGCTTATCCAAATCATTCCCAGTCCGGCTAAATCCGCGCTCAATTCAGGCAACTTGGTTAACTACAAGATTTCTGACCCGAGAATCATGGGATATTTGCGCAATAACAGCGTGTTTGCCTTTGGAAAAGCTGACAGAGCGAGAACATCTGCGACCATGCGCGAAATTCTGGATGCGATGTGGCTGTTCAATGATATATTTGAACGAGCACTATCCAAATTTAGCGAGATCAAAGCTCAGCAAAAGGGGTGAGCATCAGGCAGGTGCTCTTTAAGGGGGGCAATGTCAATCGTATCAAGAAGGACGTTCACCGGAGGGCTGCTTGCCAGCGCTTTGGTGCCGAGCAGTTCGGTGGTCGGGCAACCCAACGATCCGGGGGGTATTGCCATTATCGATACCCCGAATAATGCTGCAAAGGTCGCCTCGAAGTTGTCTGCCCAGAACGTGAAGGTAGTCGTGCGCTTTTTCG
>Ga0207785_1000242_pt1 | contig 7322 bp, 6 predicted proteins | sample LuqExpMetageno74_FD_187831 | JGI IMG/M metagenome (GOLD analysis project Ga0207785, IMG submission 187831) | Tropical forest soil microbial communities from Luquillo Experimental Forest, Puerto Rico - Sample 74 (SPAdes) | ecosystem: Environmental > Terrestrial > Soil > Tropical forest ... | reverse complement strand
GAGATGGCGGCGGCGATGGACAAGGTCGGCGTCGACGGCGCAATTTTTATATCTGCCTTTTCCATGTACCGCTACGACGCCAGCTATGCGGTGGAAGTGCAACGGGCCCATCCCGACCGGTTGGCGATCGTCAAGCCGGTCGACCCAGACGATCCCGCGGTGGCCGATGTCGTCGCCGACTGGAAGAATACGCCGGGCACGGTCGGCATCCGCATTATGATGACGAAGGAGGCGAAGCGCGAGCCGAAGGAGCCGGGCCTCGACCGGATCCTGCGCGCGGCCGTAAAGCACGACTTTCCGGTCAACATACTGTGCTGGGGCAACTTGGACGCGGGCATTGCGCTGATCGATCGCCACCCTGATACGCGCTTCATCATCGATCATCTGGGCATCATGCAGCCCCGCACGCCACCGGCCCCGCCGCAGCCGTGGGCCGACCTGCCGAAGGTGCTAGACCTTGCCAAGCGCAAGAACGCGGTGATCAAGGTGAGCGGCGCCTGCACGCTGTCCCGGGAACCGTATCCCTTCCCGGACATTTGGGATCCGCTTGCCCGCGTGTTCGATGCCTGGGGTTTCGACCGCTGCCTGTGGGGCACGGATTGGACACGCGCATACGCCGTCGTCAAGTACGAGCAGGCCGTCGAGCCCTTCCTCAAGATTGACCGCCTGAACGAGAGTGAGCGAGCGATGCTAATGGGCGGCGCGTGCGCCAAAGCCTATCATTGGTCGCCGAAGAAAGGTTAGTCAGCATCCTCGCGCAGGAATTCGGCGCTTTCCGGACTTCGTCTTTTCAGAGTCCGCTTCAGTCAAACGTCGGCCACCTCACCGCTGCCCGGGAGGGACGTGGCAACCACCTCGGTGAAGGGCTTCGGACGTCGTCAGGCGATTTCATCACGCTAATTGTGCTCTCAACCATGCGAGTTTATCGGATTGTCGTCGACCGACCACTGGACGGGTTGTCCCTAATGTGACTGCATTTCTGTGTTGCCTAGCTTTCTGACCGTTAGCCGGCGATATCGCGGACTTCCATTCGGAAGCTTTTGGTCAATTCCTCGTCGAGGTCCGAATAAATTCGCCGCTCGATATCCCGGAATTCGTCCGATGTCGGGTCGCGCGGATGAGGCAGATCAATATTGAGCACGGTCTTAATCCGGCCGGGCCGGGCGGTCATCAGGACCACGCGGTCGGCCAGATAGATTGCCTCTACTACCGAATGCGTGATGAAGACCACAGTCTTACGATGCTGCTGCCAAATGCGCAGCAATTCGTGCTGCAAATGGCGGCGCGTAAGGGCATCAAGTGCGCCGAACGGCTCGTCCATGAAGATAATTGAAGGCTCGGTCGCGAAGGTTCGCGCGATCGCAACGCGCTGTTTCATGCCGCCCGACAGCTCCCGTGGTCGTTTGTTAGCGAACTCAGCAAGTCCGACCATTTTCAGATAGTGTACAGCTACTTTGCGGCGCTCCCGACGGCCAAGTCCTTTGCGCTCAAGCCCGAACTCGACATTGCCTATCACATCAAGCCAGGGAAAAAGGGCATAGTCTTGAAATACCATCCCGCGGTCGATATCGGGGCCGCGCACGGGTTCATCGCCCACGCGAGCCTCACCGGCCGAAGGTGGCAGAAGCCCGGCGAGAACATTGAGCATAGTCGACTTGCCGCAGCCGGACGGACCGACGACTACCAAGAATTCACCGGGCGCGATGTCGAGATCGATGGGCATCAGCGCTTCGATCACGCGTCCGTCCGCGGTGGCGTAGTGTTTGGCGAGACCGCGCAACGTAAGCGGTTTGGCTCCTGCGGGTGTGGCGACTATCATTCGCTCATCCAGTTGTATCGGCGGTCTACCCAGCGGAACACAGCATCGAATAGAACCCCAAGAATGCCGATGGTGACCATACCGACCAGCACAAAGTCCGAGCGCAGCACTTCCATTCCGTTGGAGATGAGATAGCCAAGCCCGGACCGCGCGGCCACCAGCTCTGCAGCGATGATCGCGGCCCAGCCAGTCCCGAATGAGATGCGCAGGCCAACAATGACCTGCGGCAACGAAGCCGGCAGTACGACCTTACGGAAGAGCGAAGCATCACCCTTGCAACCGAGGATTCGCCCAGCACTGATTAACACCGGATCGATGTTTCTTGCGCCAGCAATGGTGTTGAGCAGAATCGGAAAGAACGCGCCGATAAAAATGACGAACACCTTTCCACCTTCATCGATCCCGAACCAAAGGATGGCGAGCGGGATCCAGGCGAGCGGCGAGATCGGCCTAAACAATTCGACCACTGGATCAAGCACACTTGCGAGTTTGTCCCAGCGTCCCATGGCAAACCCGAGCGGCACCGCCACCAAAGCGGCAAGCGACCAGGCGGCCAGCACGCGACAGACGCTGTAAGCCGCGTCCTTCGGCAGCTCGCCGCTCGCCATTAGCTGTATGAAAGTCTGGGCCGTCAACCAGGGAGAGGGCAGTAGCGACATGTGAGGCTTCGCGATGAGCACCACTGCCCACCAAACGGCAACTACGCCAGCGACTGCGTAAAAATAACGCAGCAATTTCGACAGGCGGTTTCGTAGCTGCAGCCCCGGCCCGCGCGGTATTTGACCTGCGGGCTCGGTACCGTCCGTCATCACACCGCAGCCGCCGTCACTTGACGTCCTTCATGGCTTGTTCGGCGAACTTGGGCTCGACTTTCGGGTTGTCGGTGTCGTTCAACAACCCAGCCTTCTTTAGGAACGCTGTGTAGGCATCAATGGTTGACTTTTCCGGCACGATGTTCCTGTCAAACACGGAGATCTTCTGCTTGACCGCGTACTCAATGACTGACCGTGGGAAGCCGTTTTCCTTGGTCCAGATGTCGATCGCCCGCTCGGGATCGTTGAGCACCATGTCGATAGCCTTAACCTGTACCGATACGAGGTCCTGCACGATATCAGGATGCGCCTTCATGAAATCGTCGCGGACGTAGGTGCCGTCACCTACATAGTGGCCGTTCTTTATCGGCATGATCTGTGCCGAGCTTGCCAAAACGCGGCCGACGCCGTCGGCGAGTGCTCTTGACACGTGCGGGTCCCAAGTGATGCCGGCGTCCACACTCTTATTTGCGAGCAGGGTAGCCACCTGAGAGCCGTCTGTCTTGAACAATTGCACGTCTTTCACGTCGAGATGGGCGTCTGCGAGCGCCTTAATCAGTAAAGGATATTGCTGCGAGCCCTCGCCGGGGAACGCGATTTTCGCGCCCTTGAGACCGGCAACAGACGTGATCTTGGAGTCCTTCGGCACCAGGATCGCGGTCTGGTCGAGAATATCAATTGCCACCAAGGTCGCTGGCAACCGCGCTGCCGCTAGCACGGCCGGCCCCATGCCTGCGGATGCAATCTGCAGTTCCCCAGCTGCGAGCGCCTGGTTCTCGGGTGCGCCATAGGTAAAAGAGCGGAGTACGATCTTGATCTTGTATTTATCTTCAATCGGCTTGAGGTAGCCGGCGCCGTTTGCGATCAAGATCGGCTGTGTCGAGGGCTGGACGCCAAAGTTGACAACCTCCTCAGCTGATGCACGGACTGAAAATCCGAGCACGACCGCAAGCGCAACGACGTGTGATGTGCGGATCATTGGCATGCTCCTTTGCGCTTTGAACAATCTGAACGAGTGCATCAGCCGGCAGGGCCCGGATTTTGGGCTGATGCTCGCGAACTGTAGTTCCGGGTCCCACCGCGTGAGGCGCCGATCAAGTCGACCACCGTCGTGCAATTGTCGCAGGGCGATCACCCGCCAATGATACTTTGGAGTCAGCGCGCCGGCAATTGTCGGCCAAAACCAAATCCCACGCATGAGTGAAAGCATTGCATTGAAGCGTCGCACGACAGCGAACGCGCCCCTTTGCGTGGAAGCCACCCGCAATTCGCAAAGTCAGTCAATAAACAAGCTAGCGCTTAAATGCTGATGCTTAAAAGGAAGAAACGATGCAGCGTTACGGGAGCGAAAAGCTACATATGCAAGACGTTGATTTTAACACCGCAAAAATACGGACAAGTTATATTTTTGGATCAACAAATCCGTTAACTACTATGCACGCCTCGAGATGTGGGCGAAGGGAGAAAACGCAATCCAAAACCGTAACGGAGGGTATGCAGCGTTCCGGCAGGACTTGCACAGTGTATTGCAGAGTCTTGGGCTGCCTGAGTGATGACCGCTATTGGCAGCAAACGAAGCTCAACAGTATTGGCTAAGTGAGGTGTAGCGGACATAAATCTGGTGCTACGCTTTTGTAGCCGTTGACCCTTTTCAGATGTGAGCTAGCCGCTTAACCGCTTTCGCCTGTTTGCCCAGATCGTAAAGTTCGCCCAGGATCGTATGCCCCGAGGCGCATGAGTGGCGCCAGTTGTAGTCAAAGTCGTGCAAGAAACGTCCGGAAATCAGTCCGCCACCACCGTTGAAACGCCGGCTGCTGGGCCCCGGCCACTGCTGGTCTATGACGGCGATTGCGAGTTCTGTGGCTACTCGGTGCGCTACTGGGAGAAGCTCACGGGCGACCGCGTCGATTACAGGCCGTATCAGGTAGTAGCGGCGCAATATCCCGCGATCCCAATCGCCGATTTTCAGCACGCGGTGCAATTCATCTCGCCCGACGGACATCGTGCCAGTGCCGCCGAGGCCAGTTTCCTGACCTTGAGTCACGCGCGTGGCAAGGGCTTTTGGCTCGCGCTCTACAGAAAACTGCCTGGTTTCGCGATCATCTCGGAACTGGTTTACGCATTTATCGCAGCGCACCGCCCGGCCTTTTATCGGGTCAGCGTACTTCTGTGGGGAAGGGACCCCGACCCACCCCGCTACGATCTTGTCTCATTCTTATTCCTGCGTCTGTTTGGGCTGATCTACTTATCGGCCTTCGTCTCCTTCGCCGTGCAGGCGCAGGGGTTGATCGGTAGCCACGGCATCCTGCCGGTGGCAGATCTGGTCGATGCCTTCGCCAGCCGTTACGGACCAGAGCGTTTCTTCCTGATGCCGATGGCGTTCTGGTTGAACGCCAGCGATTTCGCCATTCAGGCGGTGTGCTGGGCAGGCGCCGGGCTGTCGGTATTGCTGGTATTCAATCTGCTGCCACGGCTGAGCCTGTTTCTGCTCTATGCGCTCTACCTTTCGCTGTTTTATGGCGGACAAACCTTCATGAGCTTCCAGTGGGACACGTTCCTGCTGGAGACCGGGTTTATCTCGCTGTTATTGAGCTTCGCCACGACGCCGGGCATCTGGCTACTGCGCTGGCTATTATTCCGTTTCATGTTCATGTCGGGTGTCGTCAAGCTGTTGAGCGGCGATCCCAACTGGTGGAACTTGTCTGCGCTGTCATATCACTTTCTGACCCAGCCGCTGCCCACACCGCTGGCATGGTACGCTGCGAGGTTGCCGGCCGGCGTGTTGAAATTCGCCACCGGCAGTATGTTTTTCGTCGAGCTTGTTCTGCCGTTCTTGATCTTCAGCCCGCGCCGGCTGCGGTTTTTCGCAGCCTTCGGCATTCTGCTACTGCAAAGTAGCATTCTCATCACTGGAAATTACAACTGGTTCAATCTCCAGACTATGTTGCTGTGCCTGCCGTTATTCGATGACACGGCGATACAGAAGATATTGCCGCGGCACTTGGCCCGACCGCGGGCGATCTGCTCAGAAAACAAAACCCCGAGAAGGCTGGTGACAATCCTCGTCAGTGCACTGGCGCTGCTAATGGTGTTCTGCAGCCTGGTAGAGATGGGCGTACGCTTTGGCGGCCGCCCGCCTGCGGTAGCGCAGACAGTAGACCTCCTTGTCGAACCGCTGCATATCACTAGCCCTTACGGCCTGTTCGCGGTGATGACCACAGCGCGCAACGAAATTGTCATTGAGGGTTCGCTTGATGGCATTGAATGGCGCGAATACGAGTTCCGGTACAAACCCGGCGATATCGCGCGCGCTCCGCGCTGGAACATCCCGCACCAGCCGCGTTTGGACTGGCAGATGTGGTTCGCCGCGCTCGAAGACCCGCGGCGCTTGTTTTGGTTTTCGCGTTTTCTCGAGCGGTTGCTGCAGAATGAACCCACCGTGACAGCCCTGCTAGAAAAAAATCCCTTTCCCGACAAGCCGCCGGTCTATGTGCGCGCGCTGTTCTACGACTACAGCTATGCCGACAGTGAGGAAAAGGCGAAGGGTATATGGTGGAAGCGCCAGTTACTGGCACTGTACTTCCCCTCGGTGCATCTGAAAGGCGAAGACCCTGCTCGCTAAAACATCTTGCCTTGGACTACCGGCAATCGAACCGATGCAAAGCCGTTATCGGACTGTCTTAGCAAAGGCATGAAGGGAGCATCCACATGCTGTCTCGCGCGTTTTGTTTGATCGCTGGGTTGGCAATGGTTGCATCGACGGCGAATGCCGCGGATCTGATCGTGCTGCATGTCTATATGCAGCCGATGGCGCGCGCCTTGCCGTTCTATGTCGGAGTCGACAAGGGATTCTTTGCCCGGCGCGGCCTCAAGGTCGAGCTCGAGTTTACTGAGAGTTCCGTGAACCAGCGTGACGCCCTTGCGAGCGGCAAAGCCAACATTGTGTATTCGGCCGTTGACAACGCGGTGGCTATGGTGGAGACGGCCAAAAAAGATATCGTCATTGTCACTGGTGGCGACAGCGGCACCAATGAGTTCTACGTCCAGGATTACGTCAAGGAATTTTCCGATATTCGTGGCCACGCCGTCGCCGTCGATGCGACTAACACGGCCTACGCTTTACAGGCCAAGAAAATCATGCTGCAGCACGGACTTAAGGACGAAACCGACTACAAGCTTAATCCGGTCGGCAATGGTTCACTGCGATTAAAGAGCATGATTGAGGATAAGAACAACGCGGCCGCCATCTTGAACCTGCCCTACTCGCTGCAAGCCGAGACAGCAGGGTTGAAGAGCATGGGACGAACCATCGACATGATTGGGCCTTATCAGGCCGCCGGCTCTTTTACATTGCGTTCATGGGCCACCGCTAACTCGGGCTCTCTCGAGCAATACATTGCCGCTTTTGTGGAATCGCTGCGTTGGTCGCTCGACCCGAAAAACCGCGCGGCAGCCGTCACCATCTTGATCGACAAGTTCAAGCTGCCCAAGAATATCGCCGAACGCACTTATGACCTCATGTCCGATTCCGCGTTTGGCTTCGCTCCAGACGCGAAATTCAACATGGATGGCTTCAAGAATGTCCTCGCGCTGCGAGCCGAAATCGAAGGCAGAATGCCCGCAGCGCCAGATCGGTATGTCGATCTCAACTATTACGAACGCGCAATGAAGCTCACCAAATAAGGCGGGCG
>Ga0207785_1000235_pt1 | contig 7486 bp, 7 predicted proteins | sample LuqExpMetageno74_FD_187831 | JGI IMG/M metagenome (GOLD analysis project Ga0207785, IMG submission 187831) | Tropical forest soil microbial communities from Luquillo Experimental Forest, Puerto Rico - Sample 74 (SPAdes) | ecosystem: Environmental > Terrestrial > Soil > Tropical forest ... | reverse complement strand
CTTGCCTCTTCAAGCTGCCTACTCTTTTCCTGAATTTCGTCGAACAGCCGCACATTCTCGATTGCAATAGCGGCTTGGTCAGCAAAGGTAGTTACCAGCTCGATCTGCTTTTCGGTGAATGCACGCGGATCTTTGCGAGTAAGCGTTAAGACGCCGATCGGTTCTCCTTCGCGCAGCATCGGCACACCAAGCATAGCCCGGTAACCGCCGAGCTTCTGCGCATCAGTCCATTTGTATTCGGGATCGGCTATAACATCACTAATTTGGACGACTTTGCCCTCTATCAACGCGCGTCCAGTGCCGGTATCACGGGTAAATTCGACCGGAAGGTCCTTTACATAGTCGATAAACTCCTGCGGAAAGCCAAAAGCAACCGATCGGTAGAACGTGTCGCCTACACGTTGTGTAATGGTGCCTTGATCGGCCTCGCAAAGGCGAGCGGCCGAGCGCAACAGAGTATCAAGCACTATCGTGAGATCGAAGGCCGACCGGCTGATGATCTTCAGGACCTCAGCCGTCGCGGTCTGTTGCTGTAAAGACTCGGTTAGCTCCTGGGTGCGCTGCGCTACTTTTTTTTCGAGACCAGCATACGACTCTTCGAGTTTACTGGCCATCTCGTTGAACTGGTCGGCAAGTGCTTCCAATTCGTCGCCGCTCGTAATTGAAATACGCTGCGAGAAATCGCCCGATCCGAGGCGCGCCGCCCCGACCCTCAGCGTCTGTATAGGCCCCACCATACGCCGCGCAAGAAACATGCCGGCGAGTACGGAAAATATGAGCGCCGCCGCAAGAGCGAAAGCCAAGCGCCGAAGCGCGGCGTAGAGCGGCGCGTAAGCCTCATCGACCGGCAATTCCACGAACATCAGCCAGCCGAGCGGCTTGATGGTCGCGAACGCTGTAAGGACGTCGTTGCCCTGGACATTCCTGGCGACCTGCAGCACCTCATGCGCTTCTCCCGCTTCGGCAGCACGCGCCGCCTGAACTTGCGCAAGCTTCGACATATCGGTGTTGCGAAGGACCAGACTGATGTCCGGATGTGCAATTAGCCGTCCGTCAGGACCAACGACGTATGCGTGTCCTTTCTCGCCGACCCTGATCTGGGAAACGACGTCCCAGATCAATTTGAGATTTACCTCGGCAACGCTCACGCCGGCGTCACGCCGCGTCCCGGCGACGGCCAGGGTCATGTAGGGCTCGGATTGGCGGCGGAAGTAGACGGGCCCAAAATAGACCTTGTGCGCGACGGCTTCGGTGAATTTCGGATCCTTCGAGTAATCGATGCCGCTGTCGATGACGTCCATCGCAAGACGCGAGACCTTCAACCGCTCCTTTCCGGAAGAGTCGATTTGCGACAATTCCGTAATCGCGGGCACCTGACGCAGCAGGCGCAAAGCGTCAAAACGCCGCTGCTCCATCGAGCCTGCCGACCACGGCAACTGGGTCGTCCAGCCGAGCTGGTTCTGAATTTCGGCCATGAACTGACTGATCTTGGCGGCCGCGGCTTCCGCCTGTTCGTGCTGAATCCGAATCAACGCCGCTTTGTGCTCGCGATAATAAAAGAAAACGTCGAAAATGCCGTTGGCTAATAGCGCGAGCGACACCACCGCCATGAAGAGCGCTACGTACTTCGTGAATAATCGGTTGCGTGTCTTCGGTCGAGGTGCCGCGACGGCTTCCGCTTCCATCAGCAGATCGGAAACCGTCGTCTTTCCCGCAATGCTCGCTTCGGAATCGCTCACGAATCCGCCCTTCGGTTTACTAATCTATCTCCTACCTGTCGCCCGTAGATTCGCTCATTTGATCACATCGTCAGCGTAAGCGTAAGGTCACAAGCGGCAAATTGGATAAGCTTGAGCATGGAATTAGCCCTCCCGCGGCTCGACAAAAAAACACTCGATGGCGCGCTGCTCTTTCGTGAGCACATTGCGTGGTCCGTCGAACCGGAAATGAGCCCCCAAGAGCTTCGCCGTTGTCGCGGATACGAGAACGCGGTTGGGCTCGCTCGCATTCTCCACGCGCGACGCGACATTTACCGTGTCGCCCCAAACGTCGTAAGCGAAGCGATGCGTGCCGATGATGCCCGCCATCACCGGTCCAGAATGAACGCCGACGCGGATCGGCAGGGGCACCGGCAATTGTGACCGCAAGCGCTGGGACACTTTGACCATCCGAAGCGCGATTTCGACGGTGACTTTAGCGTGGTCGGATCTAGCTTGGGGAACGCCGGCAACAACCATATAATTGTCACCGATCGTCTTAATTTTCTCGGCATCGGAATTGACGAGTAGCTTATCGAATTCGCTGAACAGCTGATTTAGGCAACCGACGATCTCATATGCGCGCATTTGCGCGGTGATCTTTCCGAAACCAACGATGTCGGCAAATAACACCGTTGCACTTTCGCATTGATCGGCGACTCTCGTCGCGCCACTCTGGAGCCGAGAAGCGATCTCGGCAGGAAGCACATTCTTCAACAAAGTTTGCGAAAATTGCTTCTCTTTCTCGATTTGCGCCAGATATTGCGTTTCCATCGTGCGTAGCGATGCGCGGCGCAACGCCGCAGCAATGCGAGCGCGTAGTAGACTAGTATTGAATGGCTTTGGAAGATAGTCGTCGGCACCCAACTCGATGCATTTCGACACCTTCTCGATGTCGTTGTCGGCGCTGATCATAACTACCGGGATATCCCGCGTATTCGGATCCGCCTTCAACATCCGCAGAACCTCATCTCCATTGAGATCCGGCATTATCATATCGAGCAGCACGAGATTGAATTTTTGGTCTTTGAGCGCGGCAATCGCCTCCGTACCATTTGCCGCACAGGCCAGGCGCGAATGACCGTCTGTTTCGAGCAACAACTGCAGCGTATAGCGGTTGTCCTCATTATCATCGACGATGAGGATGCCGGGGCTGTCTTCGATGCCTGGTATCATGGAGCGGCTTTCCGGTGTGCCAGGAAAGTCTGGCGCAAGGCTCGGGCAGAGTCGAGATAATTGAGCGCGCGGACGCAGGCCGGGCCGAGCGGATCAGTTTCGCCGATGTTCGCTACGACCGAGTAGCCGACCTATCCTTATTCGATCACCTCATCTGCTATTTGCTGCAAACTCAGCGGCACGACGACAGCGCCTTGGCCGTCTTCAGATTGATCGTCATTTTCGTATTTGAACGGCACTTGAACCGGCAACTCGGATGGCTTCGCTCCGCGGAGAATTCGGTCCACGTACGGGGCTGCCCGGCGAAACAGGTCGATATGCTGACCGTGCATGGTGCATCGCGGCAAATATCGATCACGTATATCCGATTGGGACCAGACGATAGGCCCCATCGACTCGACTATTCGATCACAGCGTCGGCGTGAGCGAGCAGTGTTGACGGAACGGTCAGGCCGAGCGCTTTGACGGTCTTGAGGTTGATTACCAGCTCGTACTTGGTCGGCTGCTGGACCGGCAGCTCAGCTACCTTCGCGCCCTTCAGAATTCGATCGACGTATAATGCCGCACCGCTGTAGAGGTCGAGCAAGGATGCCCCATACGACATAAGGCCACCATCGACGGTGAAGAAACGGTATGGATACATCGCGGGCAGCCGGTGCTCTGCTGCCGCGGCAATGATCTTTTCGCGATGCTGCATCGTAACAGGGCTTGGAAATACGATTGCCGCTACCTGGAGGATCACCCAGGCACTTACTATGTAGCCTCCGGCTACGCGGTAAATCCACTTGGATTGGAGTTCCTGGAAAAGCCCTTTCACACAGTTCTGATTGTGCTGAAAAACCAATCCGACAGCGATGTTTTTTCCTGGAGAAGAATATTTGGATGCCGCCCTTAAGGACGACGCCATCTACAACAATTCGGCAGAGGTTATGTCAGCCTTAAAATTGAAGTAAAATAAGCCTGGGGACACTCTCCGTTCGTAAAAATTGTACACTAATAGGCAGAGCCGATCGGAATCGGACCTGAGAGGCTTTATGGATGGCAAAGGCTGCGCCCAGCCCAAAGATGGCGGCGCAAAGGCAAAGCAGAGAGGTCAACTTGAAGGCTTGCATATTTATGTGCCTCGTCACGCTATTTCGTGGGAACGGGTACGTTCAATGACAAGTTATTTGGTGGGGCTTGGCACGTGGGCCACGGTGTAATTTGTCAAGTTCAAGGTCTAGGTCTGAACGGTTGAAACAGTAAGCAATGTCTTGAACTGTGTGGGCTTTTGGTTGAGCCGATGCAGTTGCGAGAAGGTAGTTTTCATGGATCGAGGCCGAGTTGTCCGAGACATCCAGATCAATGGGTTCATCGGCACGGGTTTTACCAGCGATTCGAGGATTGCGATAGCCAGCGACGCTCCCGCATTGAGCGTTTTGTCTGTCCGCGTTGCGGCAGAACCTTGAGTGTTCTACCCAAAAACCGGCTTCCCTACATTGCGGTGAACACGACGATTCTGGAGTTGGATTTCGATGCCCGGGCATCGGGCACCGATCCACCGCCAAGGAGCGAAAAAGAGCGAGGTTGCCTACGGCGAGCCTTTGAACGGTTCACCGGCCGAGTCGCTCCTCTATGCGCTTTACTTGGCCAAATGATTAGACGCATCAAACCAAGTGTCAGCGAGTGCTGGAGGGGGCTGCGGCAACTGGACAACCTCGAGGGGATTTTGCTGCTGTTAGCCACAAAGTTCAAGACTTCGCTTCTGGCCGATTACCGTTGCCTGCAGCCCGGATTCTAAGCCCAAAAACCTCGACTAAGATTCGGGCTGGGGTGCTACAGGCCGATCCCACACAACGTTGTTATTTTATTGAGGTGGGCGGCAGCAGCAGGCTCCTCGGCGCATGAGTGAGTACTTCGAGAACCGCAAAAACGAGGTGGCACTGCGGCGATTTGCCGCGGTGAGTTTCATTGAACAGAAGCTGCGTGAAGGTTTTGGCCTGGTCGAAGCCATCCGCTTGGCCGCGCTGCGTCCATGGCCCGACGAAAATGGCCGCTATTCGGCCCCACGCACTCTGGAAGATTACTGGTATGCGTGGAAAAGGGGAGGTTTTGCCGCCCTCCAGCCCAAAAGCCGTGGGGATGAAGGGGCTTTTCGCAAGCTGCCGGCCGAAGTCGGCCAATGGCTGCTAAGCCAAGTTAGTCAGTATCCCGACATCCCCTTGACGGTACTCTACGAGCGCTGGACTAAGGCCGGTCGGCAATTGCCCTCGCTACGGACCATCTATCGGTTCCTTCGCTCCAAAGGTTATGATGCAGCTTCGTTGCGGCGCGGACGGTTGCAAACCGGGCCGACCAAGGCCTTTGAAGCGCCCTTCGTAAATGACTTATGGATGGCTGATTTTTCGCCCGGTCCAAAACTTCACCTGGAAGGCAAAGTGCTCACCAGCCAGCTCTGCCTGATTCTGGATGATCATTCACGTTTGATTGCTTACGGCGCCTATTACCCGAAAGCCGACAGCTATGCTTTTCATCAGACGCTCAAGCAAGCAGTCCAGCGTCGCGGGATTCCCTATAAACTCTACACCGATCAGGGCGGACCGTTTACTAACAAACATACCCAGATTATTTGCGCGAATCTTGGGATACGGTTGCTGCACGCCAAGCCTTATTCGGCTTGGAGCAAGGGTAAAATTGAAAGATGTTTTTACACAGTTCAGCAAGGTTTTGAAAGTACCCTGGACCTGCCGGCTAACCGGGCACGAAGCCTCGAGGAACTCAATGCAAAGCTGGCCCTCTGGATCCAGACTGTCTATCATTTGCGCGCGCATGGTTCGACCGGAGTAAGTCCCCAAGAGCGTTTTGCACAGGCTACCGGCACCTTGCGCCACATTGATGCAGGCCTGGAATTGGAGCCGCTGTTTTTCACCCGCATCAAGCGCACAGTGCGCAAAAACGGCACCGTACGCATCGACGCCAGCCTTTACGAGGTGGACTTGAGTTTGCGCGCCCTGGAAGTCGAATTGCGTTTCGATCCCTACACTATGAGCAGGATGGAAGTTTATTACCGGGGCAAAGCTTGCGGGCTGGCACGTCCGGTTGATTTGCACCTCAATAGCCAACTGGAGGGCTCCCAGCACTATGATCGCTGAACGGTCTCTGGCGCAGGCCGCTCATGCCTGGGGCGCGCAGGGGATCCCCTTTAACGACGAACCAAAAACCGAACTGTTCCGCACCGCGTCTATGGAGCGCGCTACGACGCTGCTCAATCAGAGCGTTGCTCTGCGCAGCCTCATGCTCTTGAGCGGCGAGAACGGTGTGGGAAAATCCGCCATCGCAGGCCGCTGGCTGCGCTCCCTGGAACCCAAGCTCTATTGCCCGGTTTGCATCACCCAGGCCTCCTTAACCGGAATCGGATTGCTGGGGCTGTTCCTGCAAAAACTCGGTAAAGGGCCCAACCACCAGCGCAGCGCCAGCCTCAAATTACTCGAAGAGGCCTTTGGCGAATTAGGTCGTCTCATTCCGGTGTTGTTGCTTGATGAAGCCCAAAATTATACCTCCAGCGCTCTGGAAGAAGTCAGGATGCTGTTGGGACTTAACCTCCCCGACCAACCAGCCTTCGCACTGATCCTGGTCGGCGATCCCTACCTTTTGTCTACCTTGCGCCTGCGCTCCCATCGGGCCCTTTACTCCCGCATCGCCGCTCACGCGCGAATCGAGCCCCTGAGCCGTTCGGAAGTCGAACCCTACCTCGAACACCAGTTGCGCCAGGTCGGCATCGAACGGCCCTGCTTTGAACCGGCTGCAATCGAACTGTTAGTCAGCGCAACCGAGGGCATTCCGCGCACCATTAACTTAGTGGCGCGCGCCGCCTGGATCCAGGCGGCCAAAGACAAGAGTCTCAAGATCAGCGCCAGCCACCTCCAGAGCGCACTGGAGCTTGTTCCGGGCGTCATGGAAATCCGTCAGAACCCATCCCATCCATGAGCCAACCTCATTCCCATCGGCCTGAAGGCCCATCGGGGCAAAGCACACAAAGCTGGCCCAAATCCGTGCAAGAACTCCACCAACTTTACTGCCAGTGGACCGCTCAGACCTTGAGCCTGCGCTTCGATCGCGAACGACTCTGGTATGAGTTCCTCCGCGCCGGCTTCAACGCTCAAGACCTCAAGCGCGTGCTCAGCTATCTCCAGAAGGAAATCCGTTCACAGCGCCGAAATGTCGGCGCTCTGAAACTTTCCAATCTCCTCCAACTGGACCGATTCGAGGAAGATCTCAACATCAGCCGCGTCCGTCTCCGGCCCCCAGCTCCGGCCCCTAAACCAACCCCCCAGCAACCATCCGAGCCGGAAGTCGACGATCAGCAACGCCACAAGATCGGACAGCAACTCAGGATCTTCCGTCACCAGCTGGGTCGCAAGAACTCCGCTTCCTGATGCGCAACGCTAAAACCTACGTTCCGCAACTTCTCTGTCCACAACCCACGAAAGAATCTGACCAAACGGCCTTTTTCCTACGAAACGCTCTGACGCTAGTCCCACGAAATAATTTGGCGCGCTACAGCTAGCGTTCAC
>Ga0207785_1000225_pt1 | contig 7712 bp, 9 predicted proteins | sample LuqExpMetageno74_FD_187831 | JGI IMG/M metagenome (GOLD analysis project Ga0207785, IMG submission 187831) | Tropical forest soil microbial communities from Luquillo Experimental Forest, Puerto Rico - Sample 74 (SPAdes) | ecosystem: Environmental > Terrestrial > Soil > Tropical forest ... | reverse complement strand
CCCTTGCCAGGCCCGCCCCGCTTCGATCAGATATCGCGCAGATGGCTACGCTTTTGCCGAACGCCGACTGGCCTATATGCTGATCTGCATCTCACGGGCCGCTAGCGGCATTACTAGACAAGGAGGATTTCGTCGCGCGTGCGCGACGTGATCTAGGCGGTGAAGGCGTGGCAGAGACTCGACGGCGAGCATCCGGTTACCGACAACGGCGACTTGCGCCTGGCCGCGTGAAAGTGGCCGCGTTGCTGCTGGCAGCAGTGGCACTGACGGTTCTTACCCAGTCAGGCGCTGCTGAAGATCTCAAGCACGGCGAGGCTTTGCTGACGCGCCATTGCGGCGCCTGCCATGCGATCGGACGCAGCGGCGACAGCCCGCAAAAGGATGCGCCGGCGTTTCGCCAGCTCGGCCAGCGCTATCCGGTTGAATCACTGGAAGAGGCGCTGGGCGAGGGGTTCATGTCCGGCCACCCCGACATGCCGGAATTCAACTTTGAAGCCGACGATGTCGGTGACATTATCGCTTATCTCAAATCCATCCAGCGCAACTAATCCCGCACCAGAGTTTGCATGAGCAGCGCGCTGTTCTCGCCCTACAGATTGGCCGGCCTAGAGCTCGCCAACCGCATCGTGGTCTCCCCCATGTGCCAGTACTCGGCGGACGACGGCTGCGCCAACGATTGGCATCTGATGCATTACGGCATGCTGGCGAATTCGGGTGCTGCGCTCGTGGTGGTGGAAGCGACGCATGTGGAAAGGCACGGCCGCATAACGCACGGTTGCCTTGGACTTTACAACGATGCCAATGAGTCGGCGTTGGGGCGTGTTTTGACCGCGGTGCGGCGCGTCGGGTCGGCGAAGTGGGGCATCCAGTTCGCGCATTCCGGCCGCAAGGGTTCGGCGCAGCGTCCCTGGGAAGGCGGTGGGCCGCTCAAGCCCGAAGCAGACCCCTGGCCGACGATCGCGGCCTCGTCGATCCCGTTCGGTGACAACTGGCACAACCCGCGCGAAATGACGGAGGCCGACATGGCGCGGGTGCGCGAGGCTTTCGTCACCGCCGCCAAACGCGCACTCCGTATCGGCTTTGACATGGTCGAGCTGCATTTCGCGCACGGCTACCTGGCGCACGGGTTCATGTCGCCGATCTCCAACAAACGCACCGACCAGTACGGTGGCTCGCTCGAAAACCGCCTGCGTTTCCCGTTGTCGATTGCGCGCGCGGTGCGTGTCGTGGTGCCGAAAGAGGTGCCGCTAGGTGCCCGTATCACCGGCAGCGACTGGCGCGAGGGTGGGCTTAGCCCGGACGACGCAGTAGCGATCTCCAAGAAGCTGAAGGCAGAAAACATCGATTTCATCTGCATCTCGTCAGGTGGCATCACCGCTGACACGCGCAATCCGGCCGAACCCGGCTACAACGTGTCAATCGCCGCGCGGGTTAAGAATGAGGCGGGACTGCCGACGCGGACGGTCGGGCTCATCGCCAAGCCCGAGCACGCCGAATCGATCGTGGCGCAAGGCCGGGTGGACCTGGTGTCGATGGCGCGCTGTTTCCTCGACGATCCGCACTGGGGTTGGCACGCGGCCAAAGCCCTTGGCGGCGAGGTGGCACGGCCGCCGCAATATCAGCGCGCCGGGCCCAAGCTGTGGGCGCCGGCGGCAGCGAAGGTGTAGCGGTTGGAAGATCTCCTTTCTTCGCCGTTCTGTTGGCCGCACTTTGTCGTCCCGGGTGGAACGCGCTGATCAAGATCGAGCCGCTCTCGTGGATGACCTTGATCTCGCTCGCCTCGGCCGCTCGGCCTGTGCTGATCCGGCTCGAGTAGCTAGAGCGAAATTTCCGGAAACAACGTTTGGCAGCGGGCGAGATCCACTTCGGTATCGACGTCCCAGAGCGTTGGGAGTTCGATGCACGTCAGGCCGAGCATGGCGACGCGTGCGCGCGTTTCGGACAGCACCGTGTCGGTGCCCCAGGCGATGTCGGAAAAGAGCTGCGGATGCGGCGCATGCGCCCCGATCAATACATAGCCGCCGTCCTCGGCCGGGATCAGCACCACATCCGCGTCCTGCAAGGCCGTCGCCGCGGTGCGCAAGGTTTCCGCTTTCAGCGCGGGGCAGTCAGTACCGATCACCAGAATGGCGCCGCCGCCTGCCGCCATCGCAGCGCGCATGCGCGCACCGAGATCGCCAAGCGGCTGCCGCCTCAGCGTCACCGCATGACGCGTGACCAACTCGCGGAAGGCGGGATGACTTAAGTCGGGGGCGCACCAGACCGTCGTCGGTCCGAGGTTTGCGGCGCACGCGGTAGCGACAGTGCGTTCGGTCATGCGGTCCTGCAGGACAGCGGCCGCGTGCGCGCCGATCGACGGGATCAGTCGGGTCTTGCTCAGGCCAGGGATCGGCGCCTTCGCCAGGATGGCGATGGCGACCCTAGGGCTCGGCCGCATCGCCGTAAGATTGCGCGAGCTTCGTCGGGTCAGCGCCGAGGAAGTACGACAGGCGCAGCCGCCACATCAGCAGCAAAGTGCGCAGCGTCCCGTGTCCGCGCCAGCGCCGCGCCGAGGTTGTCACACGCGCACGTAAGGAGAGCGGATGGCCGATACGCTTGAGGCGCGTCGATAGCGCCACGTCCTCCATCAGCGCAATGGGTGGGAAGCCTCCGGCCGCTGCGAAGGTGGTGCGTGTCACGAAGATGGCCTGGTCGCCGGTCGCGATGCCAGTCAAGCGCGAGCGCAAATTTATCATCGCGGCTACAAAGCGCATGAGCCTGCCGCTGTCGAAGCGCACATCGAACCGCCCCCAAACACAGCTCGAACACGCCAGCCCGTCGATCACCAGGCGATCGGCGTCATCCGGCAGCCGCGTGTCGGCATGCAAGAACAGCAAGATATTACCGCGCGCAGCGGCAGCCCCGGCGTTCATTTGCACGGCGCGTCCACGCGGTGTGGATACAACTTGGTCAACGAAAGGGCGGGAAAGTGCCACAGTACCGTCGCGGCTGCCACCATCGACCACGATAACCTCTACGCCGCGTGTACGATAAGTCGACAGCGCCTGAAGCGCTGACTCGATCCCGGCAGCCTCATCGAGTACGGGTATGACAATGGAGAGTTTCATGCCGCCGCCTCTTGCAAGGCGCCGCGGCAGCTCGAGCCCTGTCCAGCGGTACAACCGAAACAATGGCCGGCAGTGCGGATCGTGTTGCCCTGCAGATCTTCCGCGAGCAGGTCGGACAAGTGCACGCGCTCGCGCGCTCCGCGCTTCAGCGGCAGATCGAGCATCTGGTTGAAATCGCAATCGTAGACGAATCCACGCCAATCGACCGAGATCAGATTGCGGCACATCACGTTGTCGAGGTTGGCGTCCAGATGGGAATGCTGCAGCAGCCGCAGGTAGCCGTCGAATTCGCCGCGCGTAATTAGCATCGAGCCGAAACGCTGGATTGGCATGTTGGCGAGCACAAACAGTCTGTTGAACACGATGCCATAGCGATCACCGAGGACGCGCCTGTAATCAGCCTCGAGCGAAACCTGCGGTGGCGGCAGCGACGGCCCTTGCGGGTTGTAGACGAGGTTCAGGACAAGTCCCAGATCGTGGCCAAAGCCGAGCGCGTTGAGTTTGCGCAAGCCGCGGATCGACCCGTCGAACACGCCCTTGCCGCGCTGGTTGTCAACGTTGTCCTGCAGATAGCATGGCATCGAGGCCATCACTTCGACGCGATTGGCGGCTAGGAATTCGGCCAGGTCTTCCTGGCCCGGCTGCTCCAAGATAGTGAGATTGCAGCGATCCATCACCTTGACGCCGAGCGAGCGCGCTTGCGTCACAAGACGGCGGAAATTCACGTTCAGCTCGGGCGCTCCGCCCGTGACGTCGAGCGTGGCGACCTTCCGGCGCCGGATAAAGTCAAGCACGACGTCGATAACCTCGGCCGGCATCTCTTCGTCGCGGTTCGGCCCGGCGTTGACGTGGCAGTGAAGGCAGGACTGGTTGCAGCGATAGCCGAGATTGACCTGAAGCGTGTCGAGCCTGCCGCGCCGAAGGGGCGGGAAGGCAACCTGTTCAAGCAACGGCCGCATGTTACGCATGGCGGAAATTTGCCACGAGCCGTGCGACCTCGTCACGCCATATCAGACCGCACTGGACAAATCGCTGTCACGAAAATTCAGCGCGCGAGCGCGGTGGCGACCGGCGGTTCGACGCCGATGCGGCCGAAACCGGGTAGCTTGACGCCCGGATGGCGCAGGTCGAGCCCGGCGACTAGCCCGAGCAGATCGAGCTCGATGCCCTCGATCCAGCCGAGCTTGATTGAGGCGTAGCCGCCCAGGTTCAATTCGACCCCGGTGCCGCTATCAGTCCAACCAGCATAAAAGCCGTCGCGGAAATCGCGGCCGACAGCGTTAGGCGGCAGCGCGACACCAAGTTCCGGCATGTTGCGCAAGATTGCGGCAGTGAAGCTGTTGCTGTTTGGCCCTGGCCAGATGCGGTAGTCGCCGGCGTGGTTGTAGCGGTAGGCATTCACCGTCTGCTCGATGCGCGGGATCAGCTTTTCGGCGTCAACACCGGAAACATCGGCGATCATCGTCGGCTTGTTGCCGTACCAGAGGCCATCCGCCGCCCAACCGTTGGTGCGCACAGGATTGCCCCAGCCGACCACGTCGTAGCGCGTCCACTCGGTCGCCCCGGCCGACTTCAATACGACCCAGCTGTGCACCGCGAAGATGCCCTTCCAGGCGCCAGCCTTGCCGGTGAACAAGATGACGCGCGCCGGCTTGTAGTTGGCCGCGGCTGGCAACAGGCCGGTGCTCGACCAATCGGCGTCGCGCCAGGAGCGTGGTTCATTGCTGACGGCGTAAAGCGCGGCGCGTGTGATCAGTGGAAGGAAAAATAATGCAAAGACCAGCAGCATCGTGAGGTTTTGGGGGGAAGGGCGGGGGGGCGCCATGGCTTTGTCAGCTATGCAGGCTTTCAGGCCTAAACGTGGCAGCTCGGTTTAGCCGATTGGTTGTCGGCGATGAGCGCAGCGCACTGCCTCGGGCAGGTTAACGCCGTGCTGCCGCCGCGAGAGCCGTCATCACGCGGCCGGCGCCACGGGCGAGATCGCCGAGTGAAGGGCGGCGGCGCGCGCCAAATCGGACAGGCGGTATATGAATGAAGGCAGCGAGCTTTGGGCCCTTCGCTGTCGCGACGATTTCAGTCGCCCGCCAGCACAGGTAATTGCACAGATAGCCGCCGGCGTCGTGCGACAGCGTGGCGGGAACGTGTGCCGCGCGCAGCGCGGCGAGCAGCGCGCGCGTCGGCGCCGGCATGGCCCGTGTCGCCGGGCCACCGGGCGCAATGGTGTGCCGTTGCGACAACTTGCCCGGCAGTAAGGCCACCACGTTGCGCGCCAGCGCCTCGACGCGCACGAGCCGTGTTCGCGTCGCCAGGCCGAACATCAACATGACGTCCGGTTTGTGACGCGCAATGAGCTTCGGCAGTTCGCTGTCGACCGCGTCGTAGCTTGTCTCGAACACGTGCGCCGTGATCTTAACGCAAGGCAAACGCACGGTGCGCGCGAGCTTGCGCACCAACGGTCCCGTCGGGTTGACTGGCACGCCGGGGAAGCGTCCGAAGCCGGTGACGAGGATGGTGAGAGCCATCTAGACACCGAGCAGCCGCGCGATTTCTTCCACCGCCAGCGTCGGGGCCAGCTTACCAGCGGCAACCTGAACTTCCGCCTGCCGAACCTTGCCGCGCACAGCCGGATCGCTGCGGAGCCGCGCGGTGAGGCGCTCCTCCAGCATGCTCCACATCCATTTCACCTGCTGCTCACGACGGCGCGCGGCAAGCTCGCCCGACTCGATCATCAGTCTTTTGTGCTCCATCACCTGGCTCCACAACCCGCTGATGCCGTTGCCGGTGAGCGCTGAATAGGTGATTACGGGAGGCGACCAGGTCTTTGACTGCGGCTGCAAGATGTTGAGCGCGGCACGATATTCTGCCGCCGCCACCTTGGCGCGCGCAATGTTGTCGCCATCCGCCTTGTTCACCGCCACCATGTCGGCGAGCTCGACGATGCCTTTCTTGAGGCCCTGCAGCTCGTCACCGGCACCAGGCAGCATCAGCACCAAGAAGAAATCGGTCATGTCGGCGACCGCGGTCTCCGACTGGCCAATGCCGACAGTCTCAACCATGACCACCTCGTAACCGGCGGCCTCGCACAAGAGCATGGTCTCGCGCGTCTTGGCGGCAACGCCACCGAGCGTGCCGGAGGAGGGCGAGGGCCTGATGAACGCATGCGGATCGCTGCCAAGGCGCCCCATGCGGGTCTTGTCGCCGAGGATCGAGCCGCCGGTGCGCGTCGAGGACGGGTCAACCGCCAGCACGGCGACCTTGCGGCCTTGACTGGTGAGATAAGTGCCGAGCGCGTCGATTGTGCTCGACTTGCCCGCGCCAGGCGCGCCAGTGATGCCAAGCCGCACCGCCTTGCCGGTGAGCGGCAGCAGTTCCTGCACGAGATGATGTGCGGCGCTGCGGTGGTCGGCGCGCTTGCTCTCGATCAGCGTGATGGCACGCGCCAAAGTTGCACGGTCGCCACCGCAGATGCCGCGCGCGAGGTCGGAAGGCTTATGCGTGCGCGCGGCCATCGCTATCAGCGCTGCAGTCCCGGAGGGTGCTTCCGCCGCTTGCCCGGCGGTTTGCCGTATCGGACAAGCGGATCGCCGGGCTGCCTTCATCCTTTTGTTGCGCGGTGGTGGCGAGCGTGTAGGCGAATAGGTGCTCGATGCGGCAGCTGGAGCGCTCGACGTTCTTGCAATAGGCGGCACGGGTTGCCTCGTTAGCGTCCGGGTCGTCGACCGCGACCACCAGGTAGACACCTTTGGCGAACTTGCGCAGCAGCGAATGTTCGGTTTTCTGCACCGTTTGGACGATGTAGTCGTTGGCCGGATGCACTGAGAAGACGTGGACATCACCACCGGTATGGGCATTAAGCTCTCGGTTCCAGGTGTAGTCAGCGCGTTCCGGCTCGGTGGCGTAGGCCTTGCGCGAGGCATAAAGCTGCACCTTCGGCTCGGGACCTCGGACCGGCCGGGATTCGGCCAGGATCGGATCTGAGGAATCGATGCGGTCTGTGAGCGGGATGGCGAACAGCGCGGCGAGCGCCGCGTGCAAGAGGAATGGCTTCACTCCGCGGCCTCTTTACCGTGTCCCAGCCGTTTGTTGAGCGTCGAGAGCAGTGATTCGGCGGCTTCCGCAATCACTGTGCCAGGCGGGAATATCGCTTCAGCGCCGGCTTTCTTCAGCGCGTCGTAGTCCTGCGGCGGTACCACGCCGCCGACCACGATCATGATGTCGTCGCGTCCTTGGCGTACGAGCTCTGCTTTCAATTCCGGCACCAGCGTCAGATGCGCAGCGGCTAGTGACGAGACGCCGAGAATGTGCACGTCATTCTCCACCGCCTGGCGTGCGGCCTCGGCGGGGGTCGCGAACAGCGGCCCGATATCGACGTCGAAACCGAGGTCAGCGAAGGCCGACGCGATCACCTTCTGCCCGCGGTCGTGGCCGTCCTGCCCGATCTTGGCGACAAGCAGGCGTGGGCGGCGTCCTTCCGCCGTCTCAAAGCCTTCGACCAGCTTGCGCACACGTTCGACGGCGCCGATCATGCCGACCTCCCGCTTGTAGACGCCGGTGATTGCTTTGATCTCGGCGCGGTGACGTCCGTACACCTTCTCCAACGCCGAG
>Ga0207785_1000221_pt1 | contig 7843 bp, 9 predicted proteins | sample LuqExpMetageno74_FD_187831 | JGI IMG/M metagenome (GOLD analysis project Ga0207785, IMG submission 187831) | Tropical forest soil microbial communities from Luquillo Experimental Forest, Puerto Rico - Sample 74 (SPAdes) | ecosystem: Environmental > Terrestrial > Soil > Tropical forest ... | reverse complement strand
CGGTTTTGATGCTGGGCGCAAACAATATGTCGATTTGATCGAGGCTGGCATCATCGATCCGACCAAAGTGGTCCGTGTCGCGCTCGAAAATGCTGTCTCCGTCGCCAGCACCCTGCTGCTGACGGAAGCCACGATGACTGAGATACCCGAGGAAGCAAAGCAACGTGCATCCGAGCCGGAAATGGCGATGTAGTAAGTCTTCATTTCATTGACCGCGGCATTCAAAGCCCTTCTCCGTGCGGGGCATGCTGAGGCAATCGCCCGAACAAATCGCACAGGATACCCGCTAATACTTTAATCTTCCTCAAATCGTAACTTACGACAGCTATTTCGCGCACGACAACGCAAATGCCCCTAACGCGCATTTCCCTAATAATCGTGTGGTCTCCGATCGATACCCTACGCTGCCCGGAAAGCTACGCACCGATCCAGCGAATCTCCGGCTGTTTGCGTGTAATGGGTGGGGTAATCTCGCGCGGATGACCAACGATAATGGGCGCCACCGGCTGGTAAGCTGGTGGCAGCTTCAACGTCATCTTTCCCTCCGGTGTGGCAAGCCAGCTCTGGGCAAAGCCAATCCAGCAACTACCCAACCCTGCCGCCCGCGCCGCCAACATGAGATTCTCAGCTGCCAGCGAGCAATCGATCACGCCCCATGGGCTGTCCGTGACGCTCGAAATTACGATGAGCAGAGGCGCGTGATAGAAAATCTGAAATTCCGGTTCCTCCTCGATTTCGCGCCAAAGCAGTCCGGACGGTGTGGTCCGGAGCATATGATATCTAGCTTCGGTGGAGATACGGTCGAGCAACACAGAATCCCGAACCACCGTGAAGGACCACGGTTGTTCGTTTCTCGCGCTCGGCGCCTGTATGGCAGCATCGATTAATTCGCCGATAATCTGCTCAGAAACCGGCTCAGCCGTGTAATCGCGCACGGCGCGCCGGCTGTAGATAGCCTCTTTGAGATTCATCGCAGACTCCTATCCCAGAAGCAGCCAAATAACGTTTATAGCCTCCAGAGCAACACGCGCTTTGCTAGACATCAAACAATTGTCTTCGGTCTTAAAGAGGCTCTGTTGGCTTCAAATTACATCACCTTGACCAGTTCATTTTAGACGGGGTCACATTCATAAAATATTGCACCTAAGTGCAGTATCATGATCCGATGAGCTACCTGCGACCAACCTTGTATGCGCCCCAGTCAGTGACCTATCGTGGAATGTGGAGGAGTCGTCCACGTCATCCAAAGGTGGGGAACAATTTAGCTAGCGTGCGCTCATTCGCACGCTGTAAGCGGGATGAACACATGATCGCTCTTAGGCTTCCGACGATGAGTTTTGGTGCTGTTTCCGCAATTGTCGCGAGCATCGGTTTGATTATCGGATTCGGGGCGGCGGGAATTTCCAAGTCAACGATTATTGCCGGACTTCTCATCGTCGGCCTTGCAGACAACCTGACGGACTCGTTGAGCATCCATATCTATCAGGAATCGGAAAAGCTGGAAGAACACGCTGCGTTCAAGGCCACGCTAAGCAATTTCGCGACTAGACTCTTAATTTCAATCAGCTTCGTCATCCTCATGCTGGCTTTCTCAAGCACGATTGCAGTTTTCGCTTCGTTGACATGGGGTATCGCCCTGCTAACAGGGTTGACTTGGCTTGTAGCCACAAGCAGGGGCGCAAATGTGATAACAGAGATCATTAAACACCTTGCCGTGGGTGCAGTGGTTATTGCAGTAAGCCGAGCAATCGGAATTCTTATCAGCATGATGCCAACAGCGCCCGTGTGAGCAGCTGATGAATCTTCTATGGTTTAAAAGATGACAAATCGCCATTGATAAAGAATAGGAGAAGCGAATGAAGGTCAGGCTTCGAATTACTAAGAAAGGAAAGCAGCTTTACGAAAATGAATACGAAGTCGGAGATGCCGACGATTTCGGCCGATCCTGCAGTGACGCATGGCGCCAATTGCAGGAAATCCAGCTGAGGAAAGAAACCAGCATCGGCGCGCTGATGGAGAACATTAATAAGAATGTGCTTGAACTATTAAACGGCGCTTCTATTACTGTGACGAAACCCTGACGAAAGCAAAATAGCACCACGCTTGCGGTCACATTTCGTCACTGTCCCCGACAGTTCGTGTGTATGTTGAGAGAGTGCACGCGGCACCTGCATCATTGCAGCCAAATGCACTGTGCAAACGCCAAAAAGCTTCACACGCGTTACGGCGCTTGTCGTACAAATCCTGACGGAGCGACCTCTGTCAATGCGGCTTACCAATTACGGATGAGAATTGCACCGTAAATATCTCGCCACCTTGGTCATCACTCACACGCAACACCCAATTGCGCCAATCTTCGGAAGTACGGATAGCAATAAGAGACCGAACATCGCGCACGGCATGCTCATACGCATCGGTTAGATCATCCACATCAGCACCACGTTGATCCAAGAATACTCTTGGGCCGCTGCGATAATGGAAATAAACATGAGCCATATCCAGCCTCCCTTGGCTTGAGTGAACGAAGGATGGCGTGAGGATAGCCCCAAAGAAATTGGCCAAAATCCTTAAGGAAGCCTACGGAGCTTAGAGAGCTCCTAGGCACAAGAGTGAAACTGAAATGGGATTGCGGCGGTGAATTACGGCAACGGTAAGCGGTTACAGCCTCGCCCGGCCTAATGGATGGAGCTTTACGATTGGTGTCGGCTGCGGCGATTGCCACCCACCATTGGCCATGGCGATGTCGCGCCACGCTGCGCTCAAGCAGTGGAGCGGGCGCAAGATCCAGGACGATCTGGCGGCTCAGGGCATCCTAATCCGGAGTCCTTCCACGCGCGGAATAGCGGAAGAAGCGCCAGGCGCCTACAAGGACGTAGGTACCGTCGTGGCTGCTGCGGAACATGCGGGTCTAGCCCGGCGGGTAGCCCGGCAGCGCCCGCTGATCTGCATGAAAGGCTGATTATCTTCGATTGATGCACCTCAAGGTGCGCAGTTCCCGTTCAGACAAGATGCCGGAATTCGGTAGTACATGACGTGGACGATGCCGTGAACGCGACAAAAGCCGCCGTTCAGCCGGTGCCGGTAACCGAACTTTACCGGACGACTGACCTCTCCAAATTGAAATTCTCTACGACGGCAGAATTGCCGCCGATCGACGGCCTGGTCGGCCAGGATCGTGCATTGGAAGCAATCCGCTTTGGCACCAAGGTCGAGAAAGCCGGGTTTAATCTCTTCGTCATCGGCCCCAACGGCGCGCACATGAAGGATGCCGTCAAGTCTTTGCTAGCGGAACAATGTCGCGACAAGCCGCGCCCGTCAGATTGGGTCTATGTGAACAACTTCAAGGACGCGGATCGACCCGTCGCTTTGGAGCTTCCCCCTAGCCGCGCCCCGAGATTTCACGAGGCGATGCAAAAGCTTATTGATGATCTCAAGACAGCATTGCCAGCCGTATTTCAAAGCGAAGACTATCAAACTCGTCATGGAGCCATCGACGAGTCATTTCAAAAGAAACAGGCTGAGGCCTTTGCCGCATTGCGCGATAAGGCCGGAGAAAAAGACATCGTCATTCTACGCACACCGCTCGGTTTTGCGCTAGCGCCCGCCAAGGACGGGCAAGTAGTGCCTCCGGATGAATTCAACACGTGGCCGGAGGATAAAAGGCGTGCGGTGCGGGCGGACATCACACTTTTGGAAAAAGATTTAGAGCACATCATCCATCAGATTCCGCAATGGGAAAGAGAGCGTCGCGACGAGGTCCGCCAGCTTAACCGGGATACCGCAAGTTACGCGGTGAACCAATTGATTGAAGAAACAATAGTACTGTTCAAGGATCTGCCGCGCGTCGTGCAGCATATCGAGGCCGTGCAGACGGACCTTGTTGAAAATGTCGCTCTGTTCGTTCTCAAGGCCAGTGACGGCGAAGAAGGGATTACCGAAATTCCCGCCAGCCCCTTCGAGCGCTACGAAGTCAATGTTCTCGTCTCCCAAGATGATGCCCAGCCGGGCGCGCCGGTTATAGAGGAGTTGCATCCCGCGCTTGCCAATCTCATCGGCCGCATCGAGTACATTCCGATCCGCGGCGCGTTGGTCACCAATTTTCGGCTGATCAAAGCAGGTGCCATCCACCGGGCCAACGGTGGCTATCTGTTGCTCGATGCGCGCAGCGTATTGATGGAGCCGTTCACCTGGTCCGCACTCAAACGCATGCTGAGGCGCGGCGAGATCGCTATCGAGGATATCGGGCGCTTCCTCGGCCTGACCAGCACTGTTTCCTTGGAGCCGGACCCGATCCCGCTCAAGATCAAAATCATCCTGTTCGGCGAGCGGCTTTTGTATTTCCTGCTCTCCGCATTCGACCCAGAACTCGCCGAGCATTTCAAGGTGTTGGCAGATTTCGAGAATGATCTCGTTCGCACGCCCGAGCATGAAGCGTTATTGGCACAATTGCTCACCATGCTTGCAAAGCACGCGGATCTTATGGCGCTCGATCGCGCAGCAGTCGGGCTGATCCTGGAATACGCGTCGCGTCTGGCTGATCATGCGGGCAAGCTCACATTGGTATTGGAGGTGCTGCGTGATGTGCTGATCGAAGCGGATTTTTGCGCGCGCGAAGCCAAACGCAACGTCATCAAACGCGATGACGTACAACAGGCTATCGATGCGCGCATTCGTCGCGCCGCACGGCTGCGCGATCGCGCGCAAGAGGCCATCCTTGAAAAGGTGGCGCTGATCAGTACAGAGGGTGCCCACGTCGGACAGATCAACGGCCTTAGTCTTTTCGAGCTCGGCGGTTTTTCGTTTGGGCGGCCGAGCCGGATTACCTGCCAGGTGCGGCCCGGCAGCGGAAAAGTAGTCGACATCGAGCGCGAGGTCGAGCTAGGCGGCCCTTTACACTCGAAAGGCGTGTTGATCTTGTCCGGTTTTCTTGCCGGCCGCTATGCGCTCGACACGCCGATGTCTCTGTTCGCCAGCCTGGTGTTTGAGCAGTCCTATGGCGGCGTTGAGGGCGACAGCGCCTCTTCGGCAGAACTTTATGTGCTGCTTTCAGCGCTGGCGGACGTCCCGCTGCGCCAGGATTTGGCGGTGACTGGCTCCGTGAATCAGCACGGCGAGATCCAGGCCATCGGCGGGGTCAACGAAAAGATCGAAGGTTTTTTCGATATTTGCAATCGGCGTGGGTTGACGGGTACCCAAGGTGTCCTGATCCCCCGCGCGAACGTGCAGCATTTGATGCTCCGGCAGGACGTCATTGATGCTTGCGCCGCCGGTCGTTTCGCGATTTATGCCGTCTCCACATTCGAACAAGGCATCGTTTTGCTGACCGGCATCGAGGCCGGCGAGCGGGCGATCGACGGCCGCTACCCGGCCGGCAGCATCAACGCTCGGGTCGAAGACCGCTTGCGCACCTTTGCCAGTATCCGCCGGAGTTTTGCAGGCGAGCACACCAGCCAGCCGGGTGAACACTAGCCATGCCGGCCCTCACGCCAGCTTTCAAACGCTTGGTGCTCGGGCTGCAGCCGACTGCAGCCGACAGCAGCATGCGATTGGTTGCCGAACTGGCTAGTGTACTGCAACTTGAACTGCTCGGACTTTTCCTCGACGACAGCAGTCTACGCGATCTGGCGCGCTTCCCCTTTGTGCGCGAATTCAGGGGACCGGCCGCCGGCTGGCAGCCGATCGATATTGAGCGCGTGTCGCGCGATCTCGAGGTTGCGGCACGTAACCTCAGGCGAATCTTCGAACAAGCCACGCGAGAGCTGGAAACCGCTGCCCGCTTTGAGGTGGCGCGCGGGTCCTTGGGCGAAATTATCGCGGCAAGCTCACGCTCCGACGATATCTTCGTCATTGTCGAGCCGCTCAATCCAGTCGAGCGAGCGACCTCCCAATTCGCCCTTCTCAGCGAGGCGGCGTTCGGGTCAGGGGTGGCGGTATTGCTATTGCCGTCGCGCATTCGCCGTACCAGTGGCCCGATCGTCGCGATCGCAACGAGGCCGAACGATCCGAGCGTCCAAACGGGTGCGTTTCTTGCCCTTGCGACTAAGGAAGAGTTGGTGATCATCAATGCGGATCACCAGCAAGGCATTGGCGATGACACGCGCAAACTTGCGGCCGAAACTGGGCTCAGGGTCGACCAGATCACCGCAGCGCGTAGTGTTTTTCCGGATCCGGGAGCCTGCGCGCAAGCCTTCCGTCATCTGCAAGAGCGGCTAGTAGTTATGAGTCGAGGCGATTTCAATCCAGGCGTCGCCTCGACCATCGCTGCAGCGCGTCAGGTTCCAGTCTTGGTCATCGGGACGGGAAATCAGGCCGCATAAGCATCGAGTACGTAGGTGAAAGATGCCGCAGGAGAACAGCATCCCGAGTTTGCGTAACATCGCCCGCGTCTCAGCCATGGAGCCGTTGACGTCGATCCTGACGTTTCTTGGCACCCGGGGCGGAATTGTTGGCCGCTCCCGCCGGCATTGGCGTCATAGCTCGTTGCTTATTAAACATAATGATGCCCGCATCATGATTGATTGCGGTACGGATTGGCTCGCTCGGCTTTCGCGCGTTGCACCAACGGCAATTGTGCTTACGCATGCCCACCCAGATCATGCTCAGGGGCTGGCCAAAGATGCCCCCTGCCCGGTCTACGCATCGAAGAAGACGCTGGATTCTCTAAAACGCCTTCCAATTCATGACCGACGTGAGATGCCGGTTCGAAAGTCCGTCATGATCGACGGCGTGCGGTTCAAGGCGTATCGCGTGCAGCATTCAATACGTGCACCAGCTGTTGGATATCGGGTATCAGTGAAAGGAGTCCATTTCTTCTATGCGCCCGACGTGGCCGAGCTCCCGGATATCCTCAATGCGCTTCACGGCATCGATGTCTATATCGGCGACGGGGCGACTGTGGCGCGCTCAATGGTGCGCAAAAAGAACGGGAGGCTGATCGGCCACGCACCTATTACGGTACAGCTCGGCTGGTGCAAATTGGCAGGAGTTCAACGCGCTATTTTCACTCATTGTGGATCCGCGATCGTGCGCGGTAACGCGCGCGTCTCGAGCGCAGCGATCAGACGACTCGGTCAGGAACAGGGCATCGACGCACGGATTGCATCTGACGGGGACCGCTTTTCCCTCTCCGGCGGCGAGTGGCGCGGTCGGAGGTGCCGCGTGAGGAACCCTGCCTAAGCTGCCCGGTAGGATATTCTGCGGAGCAAAACATCCGGCGCGTACGTATCAATCTCCGACCAAACCCCTAAACCAGATAAACGATTGCCACTTCCACCGCTCGTTTGACGACTTGATTCAGATCAACGGGAGTGACTGCAAATCGGCACAGCATATTCTGATCGATGACCTACTTATCGGCTGGCCAGTATTTGCGTTCACAACGCGCCGGTTCGAGAAACGGGAAAAACTAAGGCTAGCGATCTCTCAATCTGCCAATCCGGTCATCGACAGGAGCAAAGCAATGGAAAGGGCAACATTTCGAAAATGGCTGGTGGAGCACGGGTGCCGAATCGATGCTGCCGAACATCCGCGGGGGCATAAAGGCCACGTCATGGTGACGGTACATCGAGAGGGCCGCAAGACCCGCATCGCGCTGGGAGGCCCGCGGCAGCCTCTTGACCCACGCGTGGTGCGCCGGGCGTGCGAGGCTCTCGGACTGGATACGGCGCAATTGCCGGGACCGAGAAGTCGCGTCTAGAGTTTGACTAGGTAGTAGCCCGTCGCGCAATTTCAGCCAGCCGCCTCAAATGTTAGACGGAGCGCAAGATGTCCGCCGCTCCAGGCCACGCAAGATCACTACACCTCATTGAGGCGGAGGCTTATCGTCGAATCATGGCGGGAGAGG
>Ga0207785_1000211_pt1 | contig 8205 bp, 5 predicted proteins | sample LuqExpMetageno74_FD_187831 | JGI IMG/M metagenome (GOLD analysis project Ga0207785, IMG submission 187831) | Tropical forest soil microbial communities from Luquillo Experimental Forest, Puerto Rico - Sample 74 (SPAdes) | ecosystem: Environmental > Terrestrial > Soil > Tropical forest ... | reverse complement strand
CGCCCGCCTCCTTGGCGCCGAACGGCCCGTGCGGGTCGTTGCTCTCGACAATGCCGACTTCGATGGGCGGCGAATCCTGGATGGTGGGTATCCGGTAATCGAGCATGTTCCCGGTGACCATGAGGCCGTCGTGATAGCCAGCCTCCTCGCTCATCGCCTGGCCCAGTCCCATCCACACCGAGCCCTGCACCTGCCCTTCGACCGTCAAGCGATTGAGCGCCTTGCCGCAGTCGTGCGCCACCCACACCTTGTCGGCGGTGACGACGCCGGTCTCCTCGTCGACTGTCACCTCGACCACCTGTGCCGAATAGCTGTAGCCCATGGAGCCGCCGATCGCGGCGCCACGATATTTCTTGCCACCATACGATTCCGGAATTGTCGAGTAGTTGCCGGTGACAGTGATGGTGCCGGAATCCCTCAGCGCCTCCATCACGACCTCGTCAAAGGTCGCGCCCTTATCCTGCGCGCCGGCGCGATAGATTTCGCCGAGGCACTCGATGTCTTCTGGCCGCGCTTCGAGCTTGCGCGCGGCGGCATTGACCAGCACAGCTTTCAGATTGCGCGCGGCATCTAGGGCCGCATTGCCAACCATGAAAGTGACGCGCGAGGAATAGGAGCCGTTGTCCTTCGGCACTACTTCGCTATCGCCGGTGACGACGCGCACGCGCGAAAGATCGAGTCCAAGAACCTCGGCAACTGTCTGCGCCAGGATCGTGGTCGAGCCCTGTCCGATATCGGCGGCGCCCGACAACACCACGATCGAGCCGTCGAAATCTAGCTTGATCTTGACGGTGGCGTGCGGCTCGCCAGTCCAGTTTACCGGTTTGGAGGCGCCGGAGATATAGTGCGAGCAGGCCATGCCGAGGCCTTTGCACTTTTCGAGCTTGCCCTTGCGTTGCTTCCAGCCGCTCTCGCGCTCGACCCAGTCGAGGCACTCGGGCAGACCGTAAGAGTTCACCATCAAGTCGTTGTCGGTGAAGGTCGGCGAACTCAACAAATTGGCGCGCCGCACCGCGAAGGGATCGAGTCCGAGCTCGCTGGCCATCTGGTCGAGCAGGCTTTCGAAAGCGAAGCGGATATCGACCGTGCCGTGGCCGCGGAAGGCGCCGCATGGCGGTGTGTTGGTGAGCACGCGCCGGCCGACATATTTCACGTTATGCAGGTCGTATATCGCGTAGAGCATCGAGCCGGCATAAAGGATCGTTACCACTCCGTAGCCGGAATGCGCGCCGCCGCGCTGGTCGCATTCGCATTCAACCGCGGTAATGCGGCCGTCCTTGCGCATGCCGATCTTGAGCTTGATGTCAGTCTCCGGTCGGCCGCGGTGGGTTATGAAGGTCTCCTCGCGGCTGGTAACGATGCGCACTGTGCCTTTGGCCTCCCGCGCCAGAAGCGCGGCGATGAGCTCGATGTTCAGCGCCTCGGTGCGGCAGCCGAAGCCACCGCCGACATGGGGCTTGATCACACGAATGCGTGACATTTCCATGCCAAGGATCTGCGACAGCATTAGGTGCACGTAGTAGGGCACTTGCGTCGAGGCGTGCACGGTGATGCGTTCGCGCACCGCGTCGTATTCCGCGATCGCTGCGTGCATCTCCATCTGGTTCTGGCAGACCTCGGCGCAGTTGTAGGTCGCCTCGCGCACCAGATCGGCCTGCGCGAAGCCGTCCGTCGTCGATCCGAGCTCGAACAATACGTCGCGCTCAATATTGTTCGGCTTCTTCCCGTGGAGCCTTATGGCGCCGGGCGCCAGCGCATCCTTGGCGGTGAAATAGGCCGGCAGCTCGCGCACCTTTAGTTTGATGCGGCGGATCGCTTCGCGGGCGGTGGCATCGTCGACCGCTGCGACAGCAGCGACCGGCTCGCCGCGGTAGCGCACCTTGTCGCGCGCCAGCGGATGCTCGCTGCGCGCGATCGGCAGCACGCCAAAGGTCTTGTCGCAATCGGCGCCGGTGACAATTGCCCGCACGCCCGGTAGCTCGCGCGCCTGCGAGACGTCGACCTCGATGATCTCGGCGTGTGCATAGGGGCTGCGATAGATGCGGCCGGCGAGCTGTCCTAGCGCTAGAATGTCAGCGGTATATTTGGCGCGGCCGGAGACTTTATCCGGCCCGTCGATCATCGGCACATAGTTGCCGATATTGTGCGCTGGAAGGGGCCTATTCATGGCGCGACTCCTCGCGCGTGCAATGCCGCCGCATATTTCACCGCCTCGATGATCTTCACGTAGCCGGTGCAGCGGCAGATGTTGCTGCCGAGCGCTTCGCGGATTTCTTCCTCGCTCGGATTTGGATTCCTTCGCAGCAGCCCCGCCGAGGCCATGATGAAGCCGGGCGTGCAGTACCCGCATTGCGAGCCGAGTTTCTCGTGGAACCCGCGTTGTACGGCAGAGAGCTGTCCGTCAGTCCCCAGCGACTCGATGGTTTCGACGCGCTTGCCCTGCACGGTCGCTGCCAGAGTCAGGCAGGAGAGCGCCGGCTTGTCGTCGATGAGCACGGTGCAGGCGCCGCATTCGCCGCCGTCGCAGCCGGTCTTGGTGCCGGTCAACCCGAGCTTCTCGCGCAGGAAATCGAGCAGCAAAACGTTGTCCGCGACCGCGTCGGTGCGGTCACGCCCGTTGAGCGTGAACTCCAGCAAGCGGGTCAAACGTTTCTTCCCTGACGGCGCCTTCGATTCGCGCCTTATCTTCTTGCGGTTACGACACACCAGCCGCCCTAGCCCCTCCAGACCCTTTATCGGGAATGGCTGGTACGATTGGCTTGGTTAACCAAAGCGGGCAATGACATCGTTCGGAATGGCGATGCCGTGGATTTTTTCCGGATCGTCCCTGTCGCGCGCCGCCCAGACGCGCGTCTCACCGCCCTCGACCGCCAGTTCACCGCCAACGGTGAGCTTGTGGTCGACGTCGAAGCTGGAGCGGCGGAATTCGGTGACCCGCGAGGCCAGTTCCACCTCGTCGCCGAACCTGGGGCTTTTCAAGAAATTGGCGCGTGCGTCAACTAGCGGGATGCCGATGATGCCGAAGGTTTCGCCTAGTTGATGCGCGGTCACGCCGAGCGCGGCTTCGAACAGCAGCCACGTATTGACGTCGAACATCTCGAAGAAGCGGCTGTTGAACGCGATGCCGGCGGGGTCACACTGGCCCCATTCGATCGTGAATTGTCGGCGGAAGATGAAAGACGCCACGTTCGTGGTCTCCGGCTTGTTGCAGTCATTCTATGCGGCGGCGTTTACGCGGTAAACGCTGGCGCCGCCTTGCGCACTTACGCGGGTCCAGCCATTCCGCATCGTTCTGCGCGCGCATTTCAAAGTGTGAAGCGCGTTTTCGCGCCCGCAGCGCGTGCTTCGGCGCGACCGGCACATGCGGCGAGTCGTCGAGATCTTCCAAGAGCCAGTCGAGATCATCCTCCGCGATCAGCCAGCGCCGCGGCGCGTAGCGCTTAAGCGAGAATGGCCGCGAAAAGGCAAGCATCGATTTCTTGCCGCTCGGCAGACAGTATTCGTGCGCGTAGGTCATCGCCAATTCGCGCGGGCTTCGATAGATCGGGTCGCGCCAGCGCAGGATGGCGTGATTGGTCTTGCTGATCGCGCCCCACAGCCCCTGCTGCTTGAACAACGTGACGACGTGGTCCTGGTCGCTCGGAAGCGACTGAATGTCGAGCAGCCAGGCCGGTTGCCCGTGATACATGAGCGCCGCGGCGGCGAAGATCGCCCCCTCCGAGCAATGTGCTTTACGAGCCTTCAGCAGACGACGCGGCGACATGGTGGTCTCGCCGTCAAGCTCGAAATTGGCCGGCAGGCAGTCGAGGAAGGTCTGGATCTTCTGCGGCGTGTCGAGCCGGGCGAACACCCGGCGTTCGGCGGGCGTCAACAGCGCGTGCAGCTTGTTTCGATAGGCCGTTGCGGTCATGCGAGCGGCAATTCTAGGCGCGCATTCCGCGAGGCGGAGCCGGTCACGCCGCCGGCTCCACAGCTAAGTGTCCGCCCGCATGAGCTTTTCGCAGGAGAGAACTGCAAAAATGTCCGGGAGGGGGTTCTCCCGCAGCGCAAAAAAAGCGAAATCATTTCGCTAATTTGACCTAAATAAAGAAATAAATACTTATTTTCTGGCAAATATTGCTGCTTATCAGAAAATACTTCTATCTGAGGGTATGTCGCCTGTGTCAGCCACCATTCCGAAGACCGCGCCCTTTGCCGAGGAGGAGATCGACCTCCTCAATCGCGTCGTCGGCCCGGCCAGCGCCGTGCAGCGCGCTTGGCTCGCTGGTTTTCTTGCCGGCGTCGAATCGGTCACCGGACAGCAGCCGCAGCCAACTGCGCCGCCTCGCGCCGCCGAGCCCTTCACCATCGTCTATGCGAGCGAGTCGGGAAACTCCGAAAGGCTTGCTGGTGATCTCGCAAGGGCGGCGCGCAAGCACTGCCTCAAGCCGAAGGTCATCGATATGGCGGATCTAGATCTGGCGCAGCTCAAATCCGCCAAGCGACTCGCTTTTGTCGCAGCCACCTGGGGCGAGGGTGATCCGCCGGCGCGCGCGGCGCGCGCCTACAACGAATTGATGGGCGAGGGAGCCCCGCGCCTCGACGGAGTCGAATACAGCGTGCTGGCGCTCGGCGACACCGCCTACAGTGAGTTCTGCGTCGTCGGCAAGAAGATTGACGAGCGTCTCACCGCGCTCGGCGCCAAGCGCGTCGTCGATCGCGTCGAATGCGATCTCGATTTCGCGCAGTCCGCTTCGAAGTGGATCGACGACGCGGTGAAGGCACTGCAGCCTCCCGATTCTGGCCACAGCACGGTGATCGAGGTCGATTTCGGCAAGACCGTCGCGCCCAGCACCGAGATCGTCGAGGCCGAAATCACCGAGCACGTCAATCTGAATTCCTCCCAGTCCGAAAAGGAAACCGTCCACGTCGAACTTGCTTTCGACGGCGCTGCTCCAGCCTATGAACCGGGCGATTCGCTCGATATCTATGCCGAAAACGATCCGGCCTATGTCGATGAGCTGTTGCAGGTCGCCGGCCTTGCCGGCGACGACAAGCTGCGCGCCGAGCTGATCAAGTCGCGCGACGTGACCACGCTGTCGCTTAAGACGGTCGAAACCTACGCCGCGCATACCGGCCATCAACATCAATATGTCAAGTCGATGCTCGAGAGCGGCGAGGCCAAGCAATGGATCGCCGGCCGTCAGCTCATCGATCTATTCGCCACATTCCCGATCGCAATCACCGCCGAGCACCTGCGCGTGCTGACCCGACCGCTGGCGCCGCGCGCCTATTCGATTGCCTCCTCACGCCGCGAAGTCGGCGATGCCGCGCATCTGTTGATCTCCGCCGTACGCTACGAAACACATGGCCGCGTCCGCAAGGGAATCGCCTCGAACTACGTCGGCGAGCGGCTCAAAAAGGGCGCCCGCGTGCGCGTGAAGCTCAAGCCCAACAAACACTTCAGTCTACCCGCCGCCGACAGAGACATCATCATGGTCGGCCCCGGCACCGGCGTCGCGCCGTTCCGTGCCTTCGTGCAGGAACGCCGCGCCACCGAAGCCAAGGGCCGTTCCTGGCTGTTCTTCGGCGACCGCCACTTCGTCCACGACTTCCTGTACCAACTCGACTGGCAGGAAGCGCTCAAAGATGGCGCGCTCACCCGCATGGACGTCGCCTTCTCGCGCGACACGCCGCAGAAGGTCTATGTGCAGGATAAGATCTGGGATAAGCGGCGCGAGCTGATCGAATGGCTCGATGGTGGCGCCAATTTCTATGTCTGCGGCGACGCGAAAAATATGGCCAAGGACGTGCACGCGACCCTGGTGCGCGCTTATGCCGACGTGAAAGGGCTGTCGGGCGAGGCTGCCGGGCAGGCAGTCGCAGCGCTGGAACGCGACAAGCGTTATCTCCAGGACACATACTGAGCAAGCCATCGGACGGCCAATGACCGACGAAGTCTCGCGCAACGAGCGCATCAAGGAGGCGAGCGATTACCTGCGCGGCACGCTCAGCGCGGGCCTGCGCGATGAAATCACCGGCGCCATCGTCGAGGATGACCAGCAGCTCGTCAAATTCCACGGCATGTATCTGCAGGACGACCGCGACCTACGGCCCGAGCGCACGCGCAAGAAGATGGAGAAGGCTTTCGCCTTCATGATCCGGGTGCGCATCCCAGGCGGCGTGGTCACGTCGCAGCAGTGGCTCATGCTTGACCAGCTCGCGCGCATCTACGGCAACGGCACTATGCGGATGACCACGCGCCAGACGGTGCAGCTGCACGGAGTCATCAAGTCGAACCTGCGTGCGACGATCAAGGCGATCGACTCGGTGCTGCTAAACTCGATCGCGGCCTGCGGCGACATCAATCGCAACGTAATGTGCAATCCCAATCCGAATCAGTCGCGCGCGCATGCCGCCGCGCAGGATCTAGCGCGCGTCATCTCCGACCATCTCTTGCCACGCACCCCGGCCTATCGCGAGATCTGGCTCGAAGGCCAGCGCATCGCCGGAGGTGAGGAGGAAGTTACCGAACCGATCTACGGCAAGACCTACCTGCCGCGTAAGTTTAAGATCGTGGTGGCGGTGCCGCCGTCGAACGACGTCGACGTGTTGGCCCACGATCTCGGCTTCATCGCGATCCTCGACGACGAAGAGATCAAGGGCTGGAACGTGGCCGTCGGTGGCGGCATGGGCATGACCCACGGCGAGCGCGACACTTATCCACGCATCGCCGATGTCATAGGTTTCTGCGAAACCAAGGACGTGCTGGCGATCGCCGAAGCGGTGGTCACCGTGCAGCGCGACTGGGGCGATCGGAAAAACCGTAAGCACGCGCGGCTCAAATACACCATCGAGGACCACGGGCTGAATGCTTTCCGCGCCGAGGTCGAGCGCCGCGCCAACGTCAAGCTCGCGCCGGCCCAGCCGTTCACTTTCACTTCTACCGGCGACCGCTATGGCTGGAACGACAGCGCCGACGGCAACAGCCATCTCACGCTGTTCGTGCAGAACGGTCGCCTGCGCGGCGGGCAGATGGCGGCGCTACGAAAGATCGCGCAGGAGCATAAGGGCGATTTCCGTATCACTCCCAACCAGAATCTGATCATTGCTAACATTCCGGCCGAGAAGCGTTCGGAGATTCATTCGCTTGCCAAGGCAGCCGGCCTGCTGTCGCCCTGGTCAGGCCTGCGCCGCAACTCAATGGCCTGCGTCGCGCTGCCGACCTGCGGGCTCGCGCTCGCCGAAAGCGAGCGTTACCTGCCCAAGCTTCTCGATGCGCTCGAGGCGCGGCTTGCTGCGCGCGGGCTTTCGTCCGATGACATCGTGATCCGCATGACAGGCTGCCCCAACGGCTGCGCGCGTCCCTATCTCGCCGAGATCGGTTTGGTCGGAAAAAGCCCGGCCCGCTACAACCTCTATCTCGGCGCTGCCTTCAACGGCTCGCGTATGAACAAGCTCTATGCCGAAGACCTCGACCACGACGGCATCGTCGCCGCACTCGACCCGATCTTCGCGGCTTACGCCGCGGGCCGGCGAAAGGGCGAACGTTTCGGCGACTTTGCCATCCGCGCCGGCTACGTCATGGCCAGCGGCAACGGCCGCGACTTTCACGCCAATGTCGACGGCAAGACCGAGCTTGCCGCAATCTAGGTATTGCGTCGCCTTCCTAAGGAGCGGCAAGCGACCAATGCGCAGGGTCGCTCCGGTCGACGCGGTACGCTGCGAGATCAAAGGGCGGGGGGTTAACCATAAAAAAACACGCCATTGCGGGCCAAATCAACGGATGCTGTAACGGATCGGGACACTGATTCCGATCTGCGCGCCGCTCAATTCCAGCGACTTCATTTCGGAACTGTCGCTTCCGCGGTCCTTCCCAACAATTCTAACTTTGTCGGGCCGGAGCGTCATCCCGTTGAACCGGCCCCAAGGCCGTGCCAAGGTCCGTCGTGCCGGCGCCCGCCGGGCCTGGTTGCTATCGTGTTACAAGGAATCCCTATGGCGTTTTCGATGTCGCAAGCCTCCCTGCCGGTCTTTGCGATCGGGCTCAACGCGCTGTCGGGCGTGCTCGACAAGGTTATCGCCTTTGCCGCTGCGAAGAAGGTCGATCCCGCTGTCCTGTGCAGTTATCGCCTCGCACCCGACATGTTCCCGCTCGCACGCCAAGTACAGGCCGCCTGCGATCAGGCCAAGAACGGCGCCGCCCGCCTCGCTAGTGCGGAGCCG
>Ga0207785_1000208_pt1 | contig 8264 bp, 7 predicted proteins | sample LuqExpMetageno74_FD_187831 | JGI IMG/M metagenome (GOLD analysis project Ga0207785, IMG submission 187831) | Tropical forest soil microbial communities from Luquillo Experimental Forest, Puerto Rico - Sample 74 (SPAdes) | ecosystem: Environmental > Terrestrial > Soil > Tropical forest ... | reverse complement strand
GGGGGCTCAAGCCGGTATCATCGGAGGCGCCGCGGGACCGCGTGGTGTTGGTGCTCACTAAGCCGCGCGAGATCTGGTGTCAGTGCTCACCAAGCCGCGCGAGATCATACAGGGCGGCAATTATAACTGTTCGTCGCCGCGCAAGCTGAACGCCGCCGTGCATGCAAATAACGACCCGGCAATCGTCAAGCTCTCCGTCCTGGACTAATCTCCGCGGGCTGAATCGCCGGGGAGATCTTCTTGCCGACCGCCCTTATCGCCATCGACCAGGGTACGACGTCAACTCGCGCGATCGCGTTCGATGCGAATCTGTGTCCGCTCGCCAGCGCGCAACAGGAGCTGCGCCAGATCTATCCCTCGCCCGGCTGGGTCGAGCATGACCCGGAAGAGATCTGGACGACGACGGTCAAGACGGTGCGCGAGGCGATCGCCAAGGCGGCGCTTGCCGCCAATGACATCGCCGGCCTCGGCATCACAAATCAGCGCGAGACCGCCGTTATGTGGGATCGCACGACTGGCAAGCCGATCTACAATGCCATCGTGTGGCAGGACCGCCGCACTGCTGATTTCTGCGACGCGCTGCGTCGCGCCGGCCACGAGCCGGAGATCATGACCAAGACCGGGTTGTTGCTTGATCCGTATTTCTCGGCGAGCAAGATCGCCTGGCTGCTTGATAATGTCGCAGGCGCGCGCTCTCTTGCAGACACGGGCCGGCTTGCCTTCGGCACCATTGACAGTTTTCTGCTGTGGCGGCTAACCGGCGGCAAGGTACACGCGACCGATGCCAGCAACGCTGCCCGCACTTTGCTGTTCGATATCGGGCGCGGCGAATGGGACGAAGAGCTGTGCCGTCTTTTCTCCCTGCCGCCTTCGCTGCTCCCGCAAGTGCGCGATTGCGCGGCGGATTTTGGCACCACCGTTGTGAATCTGTTCGGCGCTTCGGTCGGGGTGTTCGGCATGGCCGGCGATCAGCAGGCGGCGACGATCGGGCAGGGCTGCGTCAGGCCCGGCATGCTGAAGTCTACCTACGGCACCGGCTGCTTTGCTTTGCTGAACACCGGCGCGCACCGCGTCGTCTCGCGGAACCGGCTGCTCAGTACCATCGCCTATCAGCTCGACGGCAAGCGTACCTATGCGCTGGAAGGCGCGATCTTCATCGCCGGCGCCGCCGTGCAATGGTTGCGCGACGGGCTGAAGATCATCGCCAAAACGTCAGAGGCCGACGGGCTGGCGGCGCGCGCAGATCCGGCCGAGCAAGTCTATCTGGTGCCCGCCTTTGTCGGTCTGGGCGCGCCTTATTGGGATGCACAGGCGCGCGCCGCGGTGTTCGGCCTCACGCGCAATTCGGGTGTCGCCGAGCTTGCCCGCGCGGCGCTGGAGGCGGTCGGCTATCAGACCCGCGACCTGCTCGAGGCCATGCATGCCGACTGGCCGACGGCGGCAAACGGAACGACCGTGTTGCGAGTCGACGGCGGCATGACCGCTAGCGATGTCACCATGCAGTTCTTGGCCGATATTCTGGCAAGCCCAATTGACCGACCGGTAGTGATGGAAACCACCGGCTTGGGCGCCGCCTATCTGGCTGGGCGGACCGCCGGGATCTGCCCGGAATTGGATGGTTTCGCCGCGCAATGGCGCCTCGACCGCAGGTTTGAACCGCGCATGAACAAGACCTTGCGCGAGCAGAAATATGCCGGCTGGAAGGATGCGGTGCGGCGGACATTAACGGCCCGGTGAAGGTTCAACGCAGGCGAAAGTCCTCATCCAGCAATCAATATAGCACCGGTCGTGGACGAGAACCTGGCTTGTGCTCAGCTTGTTTTCCACCACCGGCCTGTAGCGATCGCGCATCGTGCGCTTGCCCAGAACATCCCCGACGCCGGGCATTCATCTTGCTCAGCACGTAGGGTGATCAGCGGCGCATTCTTCGAATCGGAAAAGCTCGGTGTGAACGAGTGTGCAAGCCGTTGTCGGCGAAGGCGTGGTTCGAGCGCTTGATCTCGATCCTGCTCAACGGGTGCCGTAACGTGCGGTCTGACGACTATTACGGTGCGGTGGGGCGCATGTTTAACGAAACCGAATCCTCCCAACACTGCCTCCGGCAGTTTAAACGCACCCCATTCATTTATTGAGGCTTTTGCATCTGGGCCGGAGCCGTGGATTGTTGCGCCGCCGGCATGGCTGTACCAGCCGGGGCGCCGGTAAGGTGATCGATCAGTGAGCGGGCGGCGTCGCGGGCGCTGCGGTCGCGCATGGCATCGAGCAGCGGTGCGGCGGCGCCGGAGCGGCGAATGAGCGCTTCCGGGTCGGGTAGCACAATCGGGTCATCCCACGACCCCTGCACGATGAACGGCAGCTCAAAAGGAGCCGTCTCGGGCCTTGCGGCGGAGACCAAGGCGGCGGTGCCCTTGAGATCGAGCTCGCGGCTCGGCACCGAGGCGGACCCCGCGAGCGCTAGGCGCACAGCCGAGCCTTCGATCCTCACGTCGTCGACCGTGACGGTGCCCTGCATGATCTTCAGCGCCACCGCGATCTTTTCGAACGGCGTACGTCCGCTGCGGAATTCGCTCCCGCCGGACAACGGCCGCCGCTCCAGGCGGCGCAGCAGCTGCTCAGCATTGAGACCAGTTATCGCGCCGTTTTGCCCAGTGAGACTGGCATTGCCGTTCAGAGTGCGCGTAACGGCAAGCACGCTGTCGCCGCTGCCTTCGACTGCGAACACGATGTTGCCCTTGCCCTCCAGCCGGTGCAGCCCGAAAAGCTGACTCAGGCAGCTTTCCAGGTCCACGTCGGCCAACTGCATCTGCGATTTCAGGTCTACACCAGCATCGGAGTTGGCAAGCATGAGCGAGCCCTTAATCAAGCCGTCATACGCCTGGGCCTCGCCAACGGTGATCGTCAGATGTCCATTGCGCAAATTAGCGCCGATGGCGGTACGCCCGAGCTTGGCGTTCGCCATCGCCACTTTTCCCGCCGATAGCCGCAAGTCAACGTCGAGGCCAGAGAGGCCATCCAGCGTAATGCGCGCGTTATCCCATTCGTGCTGATCGACAGTGAGCAGGCGGATGGCCGAGACATAAGGCGTCAGATCGAGCGTGTCGGAGGCGAGCGTGCCTTGCACAGTTTTCCGCCCCTCGGTGGCGAAGGTGAGCACGCCCTCCGCGGTATTGCCGTCGAGTTCGACGTTGACGTTCGACAGGGCGACGGTATCGCCGGTCACGTTGCTCTGTGCCTTGATCGAGAAATGGCCGAAGCCGCCGCCAGGCACTGGCGGCTGCCCGATCCAGATTAGGGTATTTCGCAGCGAGGCTGCATCGGCCGCGATCGTGCCTTCAACCTTGAGCGTCGGCTTGACGCTGATCGCGCCCTCGAAGACGGTGTTGATCGGCTGGCTGGTAATGCGCAGCTTCATGCCGGAACGGTCGCCGGCGAGCGCGGCGGGAAAATCGCTCAACATTAGATTCATATTCAGCGGCTCGCCGTGCCAGACCAAGCGGCCGGTGGCGCCGAAGCTCTTGGAGATCGACGGCCAGGCCAGCGACAATTCCACGTCGCTCAACTTCTCGTTGACCTCGCGCCCCGCGCGGTGCACGACCACGGTGCCGTTGTTGATGCGCATCTCGGAGAATGCCGCGGTCCGCGGCGCGTCGTTACTTTGGCTGCGCGCCAGTGAATCGATCAAGCCGGACCAGTTGGAGCTTCCGTCCGCCGCCACATCGACCGCGATGCTCGGCCGCTCCAGCGTGACGTCGGCGATTTCGACCCGGCCGAGTAGTAGTGGGAAGAAGCGCAGCCGCGCAGTTAGCCGCTCGGCGATGAGCGCCGGGTGCTTGGCATCGCCTAAGGCGACATCTGCGAAGCTGACGCTGCCGGAGGGAAACAGCGAGACGGTGGCGTTGCCGCCAAGTGTCGGATTGAGTCCGGTGACCGCACGGATTTCGCCGATAACCTGCCGTTGCACGGTGTCGGCTGAGATCAGGTAACCCGCCGCAGCGAACAGGCCGGCGCCGACCGCGAGCGCGGCCAGCAGAGCTAAACCTAGGCGTCTGAAGCCAATGGCGGCCGTCAAGGAAGGGGTTTCCGGTTGTTTTGGCGTCGATTTACGGCGGATGATACCATCGGTGACGCGGCCACCAAGCGTGTGCGCGCGCTCTGTGTCCCTTTCATGGCCGAAAAGTTAGGATTACCGCTCCGGCGTTGCATCGGCGATTTCGGCAATAAGCTTCTTGACGATGGCCTGGCCGAACGAATTGAAGTCCCTTGCCTCCAGCACGAATGCGCCCGGGCCGCCCACGACGTGCTCGCGGTAATAATTAGCAAGGCCGCCCGGCGGATTGGTGTGCTCTGGATTCCAGGGCAAAGGCCGCTCGCTCAGGATCGCCAGCCCGTTGATGGTCAGGCCAAGCGCCAGTGCCTCGTCGCGCGCATGGTCGACCTCGCGGCCGGCATTGTTGGTGCCATCGCCGGAGACGTCGATGGCACGGCGCTCAGCGGTAAACGGGGCGTGGGCGAATTGCGCGACGGCGAAATCGATGCCACCGCTGATCGAGGTGCGGTCTGCAAAGGAGCGCGGCGATTCTAGTAAACGGTCGCCGAATGATTGTGCCGCTTTCGCTCCGTCGATTAGCGTCCAGTCAATGACGACCTTCTGGTTACCGAAACCCGACCACTCCTCGAACAGCACGGCGATTCGGCCGTTGCGGCCCGAGCGGATGGCGTCGAGCACGTGTACATCGGCGACCGCGGCGGCATAGCCTTCGCGTTGCAGCTTGAATTTATCGCCGTCGACGCTGCGCGAGACATCGGCTGCGAACACCAGCAACAGGTCGACAGCTTCGGCCGCGCGAGCTGCGGGCCCGAGCGCAAACGCAAGAAGCAGGCAGACAAACAGGCGACGCATCTCAGCTCTCAAAACAGATGGATCTGCAAGCTTAGCCGATCTGACTTATTACGCCAGAACGCGCGTGGCCGGGAATGCGACCTCGACCAGGGTCCCATCCCTGACCTGGCTGGTGATACGGAAGCGCGCGTGGTTGGCCTCGGCCAGCGCCTTGGTGATCGGCAGCCCCAAACCGGTGCCGCTCGAGCCCCAGCGCGCAGAGGTGGCTAGCTGGCAGAACGGTTCGAGCGCAGTCTGCAGTTCCTTCTCGCTCATGCCGGCGCCGGTATCGCGCACCCGCAACAGCACTTCCCGATCGTCGGTCAAGGCGGTGGAGACAATCACCTGCCCACCGGCGCCAGTGAACTTAATCGAGTTCGACAGCAAATTGAGCGCGATCTGCCGCACCGAACGCGCGTCGGCCAAGATCTGTGGCATGCTGGGTGGCAGCGAGGTACGAATGATCACCCGCTCCTGGTTGGCCTGCTGCTGCATGATGGCGACGCACTGCTGCACGAGGTCGTTGAGATTGACGGTCACGAACGTTAGCTCGAGTTTGCCGGCCTCGATTTTCGACAGGTCGAGCAGGTCGTTGAGCAAAGAGATCAGGTGGCCGCCGGAGCTGTGGATGTCCTTGAGGTACTGCCGGTAGCGCTCGTTGCCGATTGGCCCGAAGCGCTCATCCATCATCACTTCTGAGAAGCCGATGATCGCGTTGAGCGGCGTTCGAATCTCGTGGCTGATCTTGGCGAGGAATTCCGATTTACTGGTGGAGGCCTTCTCGGCCTGCTGTTTGGCGTTGATCAGCTCTTCCTCGCTGCGCTTCCAGGCCGTAAGGTCGCGCAGCACGGCGCAGAACTTCTCGCCGTCGGTGATCCGCCCCATGGTAAAGTAAAGCGGCACCAGACCGCCCCGCCGCACCAGGCCAATCGCTTCGCGGCCGGTATCGAGCATGGCCTTGCCGTCGCGCACTAGCCGAGCGAGATAATCCAGCACGCTGCGCCGGCTTTCCGGGGCGAACAGGTCGCCAAACGGCAGCTCGGTGATCTCGGAATGCTCGTAGCCGAACAGCGCCTCGGCGCTGCGGTTAGCCGACAGCACACGGCCGGCGCGATCGAGCACCAGCACGCCGTCGGTCGCGGTGTCGAGGATCGACTTGAGTTCCTCGTTCTCGGTCTCCAGCCTCCGCAGCGACTGGTCGGCGATCTTAGTGTCGGTCACCGCGGCGTGTGTGCTGATTACCAGCACCAGCGCGCTCTCGTTGTTCCACGCCACGCTGAACAGGCGGCCTTCGACCGGCTTCTGCCTTTCGTTGACGGTGGCAATGGTGAGTGTCTTGCCGCCGTTGGCGGCGCCGAGAGGCTGGCTCGTGGTCTCGATAAACAGGCTGTCGAGCCCGCCGGCTTCAGTCAGCGCATCGAGCGTCGGGTAGCCAGTCCAGTCGAGGAAAGCGCGGTTGGCGTAGATCAGGCTGTTGAGCCGGTAGACTAGGATGCCGATCGGCAAACGGTCGAGGATCGGCCGCTCTTCCCGCGTGTCGCGCGCGGTATCGCCGTTGCGGCCCGCGCGCGGCGGCGCGGCGGGCGCAGGAGGCGCAACCGGAACAACCGGGGTCAGAATTTCGGCACCGAAATCGTCAGCGTGCGGTAGTACGACCGACTCCCGACCGGAGGTTTTTTTCAACCGGTCGGTGAGCTCGCGGCCAAGTTCCTGGAAGGCGCTCCGCTCGCCCGGGCTGAGCGACGGCGTGCTCTCGACCTGCGGTCGGAACGTCACAACATTGCTCGTGGGCGCATCCAGCGGCTGCGCGCGGCGCTGCTCGACGCCTTTGGCAGCAGCGCGGACCGGCCTTTTCGGCCGCATGTCACCCTCGCGCGGCTGCGCGGCAATGGCGCGGCCATCATCCGACGCCATCCGCTCGCGCGGGACCTCGCCTTAGGGCCCGTGCAGGAATAACCGAATCGAATTTTAGGGAGGCGGGATTCCGTTTTTGGTGCGTCGATCGTATGAGGCGTCATGATCGACGAAGGGTTGATTCGGCAGCGCTTTGGAGCGCTTTCGCCACATCTGGACGAGCGTCGCCGGCGGTTGTTGGCGGCGACGGCGGCGCAGGAGGTCGGGCGCGGGGGCATCGCGGCGGTGTCGCGGATCACCGGGATTGCGGCGTCGACGATTGGACGCGGGCTCAAGGAGCTTTCGGCAAAAGCGCCGCCTTTGGCCGTGGGGCGGGTACGACGGCCGGGCGCCGGGCGCAAGCCTTTGACGCAGAGCGACCCCACGCTCGTGAAGGACCTGCTTGCCCTCATCGCGCCGGACGAGCGCGGCGATCCGATGTCGCCTTTGCGCTGGACCTGCAAGAGTCTGCGGCAGCTTGCCTTCCAACTGGCGGAATTCGGCCATGAGGTCAGCCATCGCATGATTGGGAAAATCCTCAAGGACCTGGGTTTCAGCCTGCAAGCCAACAGCAAGACGCGCGAAGGCACGGAGCACGAAGATCGAGACGCGCAGTTTGCTCACATCAATCAAAAGGTCAGCTATGCGCTCGCATCCAACGAGCCGGTGATCTCGGTCGATGCGAAGAAGAAAGAGCTCGTCGGCGACTTCAAGAACAATGGGCGCGAATGGCGCGAGAAAGGCTCTCCCGAGGAAGTTCGCGTTCATGATTTTCTGATCAAGGAGCTTGGACGGGCGACGCCTTACGGGGTTTATGATCTTGCTGACAACGTGGGCTGGGTGAGCGTCGGCATGAGCTGCGACACTGCGGCTTTTGCGGTTGCGACGATCAAAAGATGGTGGCTCGAGATCGGAAGACTTCGCTATCCCGCCGCGACGCGCCTCGTCATCACAGCGGACGGCGGCGGATCGAATGGCTCACGCGTGCGCTTATGGAAGCTGGAGCTCCAGCGTCTCGCTGACGAGCTCGGCATCGCTATCGAGGTTCATCACTTGCCGCCGGGAACCAGCAAATGGAACAAGATCGAGCATCGGCTGTTCTCTTTCATCAGCATGAATTGGCGCGCCAAGCCGCTTGTTAGCTATCAGGTGATCATCGACCTGATCTCCGCCACGACGACGAAGACCGGCTTGAAGGTTCATTGCGAGCTGGACGGCAACCAATACCCAAAAGGCGTGACCGTCTCCGACGAGGAAATGGCCGCCATCAACATCGACCGCGACCCTTTTCACGGCGAATGGAACTACGCAATCAAGCCAAGCAGCCAGCCCTCAATTGAAGCGGTAATTTAAGCACGAGCCCTAACGGGCTCCGTCTCTCGATATTTCTGTTTCACTGCCGCCCAGGCGATCCAGATGGCGACATCCCCTCTCGCTTTGGTTCGTCGGGAACGGGTCTCAAGAGTGTTGTTGAACACGGCGGAAAATGTCC
>Ga0207785_1000201_pt1 | contig 8499 bp, 6 predicted proteins | sample LuqExpMetageno74_FD_187831 | JGI IMG/M metagenome (GOLD analysis project Ga0207785, IMG submission 187831) | Tropical forest soil microbial communities from Luquillo Experimental Forest, Puerto Rico - Sample 74 (SPAdes) | ecosystem: Environmental > Terrestrial > Soil > Tropical forest ... | reverse complement strand
CGCCGTCCGGCGCCCGTCGGGGCCGACCTGGACGAAGCGGCCCGACAAGATCTGTGTGTTGGAAAGGTAATTATTGACCCGGTCGATAATGCTACGCTGTTCGGGACTGAAAGAGCTGCTGAAACTAGGGCGACCCAGCAAGCTGGCGAACGGATTGAAGACCGGATTCGGCTGTTGCCGTTGTGGGGCCTGTCCGACGGTGCCCCGCGCCGTCGGGGCGGGCGTCGCAATCGATCCGGTTGCTTGCTGTTGGCGCGGGGTTGGCATTGTCACGTTCTGTGCCTGCGCCGGCACGACAATCAGACAGACGAACAAGGCCGTCATCGCCGCCGTCGCATATCGCGCCATGAATTGTCCGGTCATTCAGTCCCCGCTTCGGAGCCCGCTGCTGTAGAGGCAGCATGTGGCGATTTCACGGCTCGAATATTCGCTTATTCGAGACAGGTCTAATAACGATCGTCGGTCGGATTTTCCGGAATCAGAATCTCGCGCTTGCCGGCATGGTTGGGCTGGCCGACGATGCCTTCCTGTTCCATCCGTTCCATGATGGTGGCGGCGCGGTTGTAGCCGATCTGCAGGCGGCGTTGGATGTAGGAGGTCGAAGCCTTGCGGTCGCGTTTAACGATGGCGACAGCTTGCTGATAGAGGTCGCTGCCTTCGGTTAGTCCCATGCCGGTCGAGTCGAACACCGCGCCATCCTCGTCTTCTTCCGGATCGCCGGCGGTGACTTCCTCGAGATATTCCGGCTGGCCCTGCGACTTGAGGTGGCGCACAACCTTCTCGACCTCGTCGTCCGACACGAATGGACCGTGTACGCGGCTGATGCGCCCGCCCCCTGCCATGTACAGCATGTCGCCCTGGCCGAGCAGCTGCTCGGCGCCTTGCTCGCCCAGGATGGTGCGGCTGTCGATCTTCGACGTAACCTGGAAGGAGATGCGGGTCGGGAAGTTCGCCTTGATGGTACCGGTGATGACGTCGACCGACGGGCGCTGCGTGGCAAGGATCACATGGATGCCGGCGGCGCGCGCCATTTGCGCCAGGCGCTGGATGGCACCTTCGATATCCTTGCCGGCGACCATCATCAGGTCGGCCATCTCGTCGACGATCACCACTAGGTAGGGCAGCAGGTCAAACTCGAGCTCCTCCTTCTCGTAGATCGCTTCTCCGGTACTCTTGTCATAGCCGGTGTGAACGATGCGGGTGAGACGCTCGCCTTTCGTCATCGCTTCGGCAAGCCGCGCGTTGTAGCCGTCGACGTTCCGGACCCCCAGCTTGGACATTTTCTTGTAACGCTCTTCCATCTCGCGCACCGCCCATTTGAGTGCGACGACCGCCTTCTTCGGATCCGTGACCACGGGTGTCAGCAGATGCGGGATGCCGTCATAGACGGAGAGCTCGAGCATCTTGGGATCAACCATGATTAGCCGGCACTGGTCGGGGCGTAGCCGGTAGACCAGCGACAGGATCATAGTGTTGATGGCAACCGACTTGCCGGAGCCCGTCGTGCCAGCGATCAGGAGATGCGGCATGCGCGCGAGATCGACAATCACAGATTCACCGCCGATGGTCTTGCCGAGGCAAAGCGCGAGCTTAGCGGAGCTCTCGTTGTAATCACTGCCGCTGAGCAATTCGCGCAAGTAGACTTTCTCGCGAGTTGGATTGGGTAGCTCGATGCCGATGGCGTTGCGGCCGGGCACTACGGCGACGCGCGCTGATACCGCGCTCATCGAGCGAGCGATGTCGTCGGCGAGGCCAATGACACGCGACGACTTGATGCCGGGCGCCGGCTCTAGCTCGTACAGCGTGACGACTGGGCCGGGATGCGTGTTGATGATTTCGCCGCGGACGCCGAAGTCGCCGAGCACGCTTTCCAGAGCCACGGCATTGGCGTCGATGAGGTCCTTCGATAGCGTGGTGCGTTCGGAGGACCGTGGCGCGGCCAAGAAGCTGAGCGACGGTAGTACGTACCCATTGGCGGAGCGGCGCGCTGGCACACGTGCGCGGCGCTTGGGCGCGGGTTGCGCCACATCTTGCCCCTCCTCGTCGGCGACGGCTGGCTCGATCAGCGCCGCCTGGCTATCGAAGTGCGGCTCCTGCCGCCCACCCGCTGGGGCGGGGAGCGGCCTGCGCACGGCGCCGCGAATGAATCGGCTCGCGCAGGCCTGCCAGCTCAACAGCGCGTGCGCGATCATGCCGAGCCAGGCCGAGGCGCGGTCGTCTTCGACGTCCTCCTCTTCCTCCGTCTCTTCGATTAAGATGCGCCGCGTCGGCCGCGCATCGCACGGCCGCGCGCCCAGCCCGGCGGCGAAGGCGATCGTGACGGCGGCACTGATGCCGAAGAACATCGACGCGATGAACAATGTCGTGCCGGCCAGCGGACCGAAGATTAGCGCCGGTATCCGCAACACAGCGTCGCCGAACACGCCGCCTAAGCCGGTCGGCAGCGGCCAGGAGCCGATGCGCGGCAGCGTCGATGCGAAAGCGGCGAAGAGAAACGTGGCAAGGATCCACAACAGGCTACGCCATTTGGTGCCAAGCGGGCGATGTGAAAGAAGGCGCCAGCCGAGTAGTATTTCAGGCGGCAGCAACATGACCGCTGCAAGCCCCAGCAACTGCATTGCCAGGTCAGAGAAGATTGCGCCGGAAAAGCCGAGCAGATTGTGCACCGGCGTCTGCGCGGCGTGGCTCAACGACGGGTCCTGCACCGACCAAGTGGCAAGCGCGATCGCCGCCAGCAGCGCCACGGTGGTCAGCGCTAGGCCTGCTATTTCGCTCAGGCGCCGCCGTAGGATGTCGCGGAAGTGCTCGGAGACGAAAGCAATGGCGTCGAGGCTGCGATCGATCGCTGGCATGCTTCTCTAAGCCTTCTTTCGTTGGCGCATGACCTTGTCCGAAAACCGGCATCCGCTTTTCGAGGTCATGCGCTAAGCAAGCACCGTAACAAGGCGGTGCAGCGCGTCCGCCGTAGTCGCCTTGTCCTGGACCATGGCAACGCGGATGTAGTCCGCGCCGGGATTGCTGCCGTCAGCCTGCTCGCGTGCGAGATATCGGCCGGGCACGACGCGCACGCCAGCCTCCTTCCATAGCCGCTTAGTGACCGCCTCGCTGCCGCCGTATTGCGAAACGTCCAGCCAAAGAAAAAATCCGCCGGCAGGCCGGTTGTAGTTGTAGCGGTCGCCAATGATTTGATCGGCGAGATCGAACTTGGCGGAATAGAGCTTGCGGTTCTCCTGCACGTGCGTTTCGTCGCCGTAGGCGGCAACGGCAACGCGCTGCAGCGGCGCCGGAACCTGCGGCGCGGCGATGTTACGCAGCTCGAGGAAGGCCCTAAGAAAACGGCGGTCGCCGGCGGCGAAGCCGACGCGCAGGCCGGGCAGATTTGAGCGCTTGGACAGCGAGTGGAAGACGACGGTGTTGGCGAAATCGGGCCCGGAAGCTTCCAGCATGCCGGCTGGCGCATGATGGCTATAGATCTCGCAATAACATTCGTCGGCGAACACCAGGAAACCGAAGCGGCGGGCGAGTGCGGCGAGCTTGCCGAGATAGCTGAGGCTTGCCACCGCGCCTTGCGGATTCGACGGCGACGCGATGTAGAAAGCAACAGTGCGCGCAAGCAATGCGTCGCCGAGCACGTCGAGGTCGGGCAAGAAACCGCTTTGCTTGCGCGCCGGCAGATAGACCAACTCGCAGTCGGCGGCGAGCGCGCCAGCAGCATAGGCGGCGTAGAACGGATTAGGAATCAGCACCGCGGGCTTGCCAGAGCGGCGCGCCCTCCAGCGCTTGGCGGCGATGGCCGCGAGGAACAACCCTTCGCGCGTCCCACTGAGCACCAACACTTCGGTTTCAGAGTCGACCGGCCGCGCCAGATTATAACGGCGGTTCAGCCACCGCGCGACCGTACGGCGAAATGCGTCGGTGCCCTTGTTGGCTGGATAGCGGCCGAACTCATTGAAATGGGCGGTGAGCTCCGGGCCGACGAAAGCGGGGATCGGATGCTGCGGTTCCCCGACCGACAGGTTGATCGGCGGCTTACCCGGCTCGATGCCGGCGATGAGCTCGTTCAGCCGCACGAAGGGCGAGCGTCCCTCGACCGCGGGGGCAGGATTGTTGGAAGGCTCGCGCTTGGCGGTCGTCATCGGCATGCGGTTACACGAACAGACGCAAAGGCCTGCGGCACATCGTTCGATAAAATAGATATGGCTAGGTTAAGACCCAATTAACCATCGGCGCGGAAACGGCGGCCGGTCGAGCTGGTGTTAAAGAGCCGCCCCCCTGGCGCACGTCACCGAGGGATGCAAATCGGCGAACCCATCAAGTTTTCGTACTGGGGCCTGACCTTCGCGACGGTCTCATTAATCGGCACCAGCACCCCCTGATCGATGCTTTCGCGCAAAACTACCGCCGCCTCGCCATCCGATCTGGTCATGAAGAACTAATGGAGAGGCCCCCGGCTCTCATGAGCCGGGGGCCTCAACGGAAGGGACAGTGCCGGGTTTCCGCCCCTACCGCTAGCGTGTTACTGGACAGCCTCGCCGTGCAACGCAAGATCGAGACCTTCGCGTTCCACCTCGTCGGTGACACGCACGCCAATGATCGCGTCAATGATCTTGAGAATGATCAGCGAGACGATGGCGTCGTAGGCTATAACGATCACGATGCCTTTGATCTGATTGATCATCTGGCCCGGGTTGCCTTCGATAAGGCCGGCGGTGCCGCCATACTCGGCGATTGCAAATACGCCGGTGAGCAGCGCGCCGACCATGCCGCCGACCGCGTGGACGCCAAAGCAATCAAGCGCGTCATCCACGCCGTGCATCTTTTTCAGGCCGGTGACGCCCCAATAGCAGAAGACGCCAGCGGCGACGCCGATGACCATCGAGCCGATCGGGCCGACATAACCCGAGGCCGGAGTGATGGCGACGAGGCCAGCGACCGCGCCGGAGGCGATACCAATGACGGTCGCCTTGCCGCGATGGGCCCATTCCACCAGCATCCAGGTGAAGGCGGCGACGGCGGTGGCGATCTGCGTCACGGCCATTGCCATGCCAGCCTGCATGCCCGCGCTGACCGCCGAACCAGCGTTGAAGCCGAACCAGCCGACCCAAAGTAGGGCGGCGCCGATGAAAGTGAGCACCATGTTGTGTGCCGGTCCGGTGTCCTTGCGCTTGCCGAGGACGATGGCGCACATTAAACCGGCGACGCCCGCGTTGATGTGTACGACCGTGCCGCCGGCGAAATCGAGCACCTTAAACATGGCGTCGTTGTTGCCGTTGGACATGAACCCGTCGGCGCCCCAGACCCAGTGCGCAATCGGCGCGTAGACGAGGATTGCCCACAGTCCCATGAACCATAGCATCGCCGAGAACTTCATGCGCTCGGCGAAGGCGCCAGCGATCAGCGCGGGAGTGATGATCGCAAAAGTCATCTGGAAACACATGTACACGGTTTCAGGAATCGTCACGGCGAGACTGTTCGGATTACCGATGCCGGTGGAGATGTCACTCAAGATGCCTTGTAAGAAGACGCGACTGAGTCCGCCGATAAAGGGCGAGCCAGGGGTGAACGCCAGGCTGTAGGTGAGTATCGAGTAGACGATCGTCACCAGACAGGTCACGGCGAAGCTCGTCATCACCGTGTCGCCGACGTTCTTCTTGCGCACCATGCCGGCGTAGAAGAGGCCTAGGCCAGGGATGGTCATCATCAGAACTAGCGCGACCGAGGTGAGCATCCACGCGGTATCGCCCGAGTTAGGCGTACATTTCTCGAGTACCGCCTTCTTTGGATCCGGATCGTTGACGCATGCCGGCGGCGGCGCAGCCGGGGTCGCTGGTGCTGCGGCAGCGGGAGCTGCGGGCGCTGCCCCGGGCGCAGGTTGAGCATAGGAGGCGTCGAAGGCTGCCACGCTCAAAAACACGCTGAGGACAACCCCGAAGACGAGAGCCAAGCGTCCCGCACGGGGGGATTTCATTAACGTCATGGTCTTACTCCTGTCCGTATTGTTTGCGGTGCGGGTCACTAGATCGCCGCCGCGTCGGTTTCGCCGGTGCGGATCCGCACGGCATGATCCAGAGCGAAGACGAAGATCTTGCCATCGCCGATTTGGCCGGTTTTGGCGGCTCCCGCGATGGCGCCGATAACCTTGTCGACCTGGTTGGAGGGCACCGCCACTTCCAATTTGACTTTTGGCAGGAAGCTCACAGCATATTCGGCCCCACGGTAGATTTCCGTGTGTCCCTTTTGACGCCCGTAGCCCTTGACCTCTGTGACAGTCAGCCCCTGCACCCCGATCGAGGTCAGGGCGTCGCGGACCTCGTCGAGTTTGAAAGGCTTGATAATGGCCATGACGATTTTCATGGATCGATCCCCGCTTGAGCCCGTTTTCTCCGTTACGCAGTGCGGGCGGGTTCACTGAGCCAGACCCCGCAAAGACACTTCGCGGGGCAGACCGAACCAATAGAATCAAACAGCGTGCCAGATGCCGGAATGCGGCCTATCCTGCGGAATTCATGAACGAATTTTTGCGCCTAAGGCAGGGGTTGGATGAGTTTCGAGGACGCGCGCCCAAACTCGCGGCAACGCACAAAATGGCTGCATAAAAATTAGGCGGCGCTCGTTCGAGCTACTGCAAGGCCTCGCCATGTTGGGTGACGTCGAGCCCCATAACCTCGTCTTCGTGGCGCACGCGTAGGGGGACGATGGCGCCAATGATCTTTAGCACGACGTAAGTGAGCGTACCCGACCACAGCAAGGTCGCGACGATTCCGCAGAGCTGAGCCAGCACCTGATGAGGATTGCCTTCCAGCAGTCCGGACACGCCGCGGGGCGTTTCGGGAGTGGCCGACAAAGCGCCGACCGCGAGCACGCCGGCGAGGAAAGTTCCGGTAAGGCCGCCGACTCCATGTACGCCAAACACATCGAGCGAGTCGTCGTAGCCCAGTCTGAGCTTGAGCCAGGTGCAGGCCCAGAAGCAGATGCCGCCGGCGATCACACCGATCAGCACGCCTTGCATAGGCAGTACGAACCCAGAAGCGGGCGTGATGGTGCCGAGACCCGCCACAGCGCCGGAGATCATCCCGAGCACCGACGGCTTGCCACGCGTCGACCATTCCAGCGCCATCCAGGTGAAAGCGCCGGCGCTGGCGGCGAGATGCGTCGAGGTGATGGCCATCGCGGCCCGTGCATTGGCGCCCAAAGCGGAGCCGCCATTGAAGCCGAACCAGCCGACCCACAACAATCCGGTGCCAATCACCGCCAAGGTTAAATCGTAGGGCGCAAGATTCTCGGTACCGTAACCGCGCCGCTTGCCGACCACGTAGGCCGCGACGAGGCCGGCGATGCCGGCGTTTAGATGCACCACCAAGCCTCCGGCGAAATCGATCACACCATAGGTGCCTAGGAAACCGCCGCCCCAGACCCAATGGGCGATAGGCACGTAGACCAGCAGCAACCAAAAAGCGCAGAACAACAAGAACGCGGAAAAACGCAAACGATCCGCGACTGAGCCTGCAACCAACGCAACGGTGATGACCGCGAAGGTCATCTGGTAGACCATGAAAAGGCTTTCCGGAATGGTCTTGGCCAAAGGCGAAATGGAATCGAGCGTCATACCGTAAAGGAACATGCGTTCGAGTGTGCCGATATAGACACCGTTGCCGGTGAAAGTGAGCGAGTAGCCGACGATCGCCCACAAGACCGACACCAAGAAAGTGGCGGCCATACACTGCGCCATGGTGGCGAGCACGTTCTTCTTGCGCACCATGCCGGCGTAAAAGAGCGCCAATCCAGGGATCGTCATCATCAGCACTAGGCTGGTGGCGCCGATCATCCAGGCGGTGTCGGCGGCGTCGATCTTGGCGGATTGCGCAAATGCAGGCGATGAAATCAGCGCCGTCGAGGTTGCGATCGCGGCCACGGATAGGCGGAATGGCGCCCCTGTCATTACAAATCCCCCGGCTCTTGTTTGGAAGCTAAAGCGCGTCGGCGTCGGTCTCGCCGGTGCGGATGCGCACGGCTTGTTCGACCGGCGTGACGAAGATTTTCCCGTCACCGATCTGTCCGGTCTTGGCAGCCGATGCGATCGCCTCCATCGCGCGCTCGAGTTGCTCGGTGGCGACCGCGACTTCAATCCGCACCTTGGGCAGGAAATTCACGGCGTATTCGGCGCCGCGATAAATTTCCATGTGCCCCTTCTGCCGTCCGTAGCCCTTCACTTCGCACACCGTCATGCCGTGGACGCCGATACGGCTAAGAGCGTCGCGCACCTCGTCAAGCTTGAACGGTTTGATGACTGCAATGACCATTTTCATGATTTTCCTTCCCGGCGGCATCGTTGCCCGGCTCACCGAAGTCGGGGCCGGGCGGCTCGGATTCTCACGCGCGTGGGGCGACCAAAATCCATCCGGTGGCGCCGGACGGCCCCCTATGGCGTAGCCTACCGGCCGGCGGCACAAAAATTAAGCGGCTTTCTTGCTGCATCCAAAGGCAATCGCCATGAAAAAC
>Ga0207785_1000196_pt1 | contig 8646 bp, 9 predicted proteins | sample LuqExpMetageno74_FD_187831 | JGI IMG/M metagenome (GOLD analysis project Ga0207785, IMG submission 187831) | Tropical forest soil microbial communities from Luquillo Experimental Forest, Puerto Rico - Sample 74 (SPAdes) | ecosystem: Environmental > Terrestrial > Soil > Tropical forest ... | reverse complement strand
CAACCAAAAGTGTCAACCTAGGCTACTAACGACCTTCCAGGATTGCTTGAATTTTAGGCCAAAGCGGCCGCAATAAAGATTCAAAACAGCCTCTAAATACGACTCAAAATTGCGCTGAATTGCCTTTCTGACTTTCCACAAAGAGCGTACTATGTGGAGTGTTAACGGCTGATTGCTGAAATTCCTCGTAAATCCTGGGGCTGCAATCGGTCCGCCAAGCAGTGAAATGTGGAGAGTTACCATGGCACGGCATATGTCACAGGTGAGGCTCGACCTGGCCCGCGTCACCGAAGAGCGCCGGGAGCTGGTTGCGCTGCTGAAAGACGCTTACTCGATCATCGAGGCGATGGATGATCCGGATTGCGAGGCTTGGTTAGGACAGGCCCGCGCTGCGCTCGCCAAGGCACTGCCATGAAGGGCAGCAACAGACCGCGCTATCTGACCGAGGCGCAGCTAGGACAGCTAATCAAGGCAGCCCGCAAGGGCCGATATGGGCACCGTGATGCCACGCTGATCCTGCTGATGGCTCGCCATGGTTTGCGGGTCACCGAGGCCGTAGACCTCAAATGGGATCAGGTGGACTTTGCCAAGGGTCACCTGCACGTCAGGCGGCTCAAGAATGGCATTGCCTCAGTTCATCCAATGCAGGGCGACGAGATAAGGGCGCTGCGTGAGCTTAAACGGTGTCAAATCGAAGCCAAGTCGGCATCGGCCTTTTGCTTCGTATCAGAGCGCGGCGGTCCAATGACCAGGTTCAACGTCGCCAAGATGCTCGCCAGCGCAGGCGATAAGGCTGGGTTGGAATATTGCCACGCACACATGCTGAGACACACCTGCGGTCATCTCCTGGCTGATGCTGGCCATGATACGCGACGACTACAGCTCTGGATGGGTCATTCCGACATCAAGCACACCGCTCGATATTCGGAACTGAGCGCTAGGCCATTCCGGGATTTCTGGCGCACTTAGCCTGTAGAATTCGTTTTCCTGCTTTGGTGGCTGTCCGACTAAGGCCGAGTCGAAATAACGCATGCGCGAGTCAGCGCACCATGCTTACGGGGTCATTTAGCGACCATCCTTGCTGGCGGCCGCCCTCTCTTTTGCCGCCTTGGTTGCAGCGCTCAATTGAGCAAATCGAATCGCGGACAGAATAAAAAGCTCGCGGAGGGCAAGCTGTCGGACGTCCGGATATTTTTGCTCGGCTGTGATGAGAATTTCATCTAAAGCATCCTGAGTTATTGGTGGTAGAAGCTTAGATAATTCTCCCGAAACCTGTTGCTCCTTCATTGCCCTGTCGGTGAATTCGTCGGTCAGCGCCGGGCCAGCCGCAACAAGTGCGGTCAGTCCTGTAATGATTGCTATCTTTTTCATTGTTCGTCCTCCCGCCGGAGCAGCCGGCTGCGATTTGAGCCATTTCTTGGATTTTGGGCCGAATGGGCCAACTGGGTCCCTAGTATACCCCCGGACCCCTGCAAAGATGGTCGGTAACGTCCGAAGATTTTTCTTTGTCGACCGACATTAGTGAGACAAAAATTGCAAAATAAAAAATTTAGCACTGTGTTCATTGATTGTTACTGCATCCGCTGTATTATGCCGAGTTGGGGATCAACGCTGTGTATTACCGGCTTGTTTTGGTGTTTTTGTCGCTGGTGCTGCTAGCCACTGGCGTTCGCGCTGAGTCTGCGAACAGCGCCTCGGCCCGTGCGTCGTTGCAAGCGGAGTGCAGCCGACAGGCTGCGAAAAAGTTTGTTTCGAAGCAAGAACGGCATGCGTACATCAAGCATTGCATGGCCGCCGTTGATAGCCACCTCGAAGAACTGCCGTTCATTGAACCGCTATAGATATGAGCCACAAATACTCGGTCGGGCAGGACGTTTATTACAAACCACGGGCTGCCCAGGCGTTTTTGCGTCTATGATCTAGAGTTTCCCTGAGCGATTCGAGATGCCCAATGCTTCACCGGATTGCCGGTCTAATTTTGGATATTCTCAATTTCGTACCGGAGCTATTCTTGGCAAAGGATGATCCCCGTTTTGATACCTTTCGATGGTGGATCGCGGTTGTTTTCGTCGCCGTACTGGTATTGATTTTTAGAAGGGCGTGGAAGGCATACCGAACCAAGCTTTGATTGAAAATTCTCCACCAACATTTCTGCCCAAAAAAAATCAAAATAAAAAATCCAGCGGTCCGGCACCTGCACCGCTGCGGCAATTTGCCCCAGGGGCCCTAGGGACAATACCGCCGTACTGCTCTCGGATTTAACTTTTAAGCAGTTCCCGTCCAAGCGACGAACCGCCATGAAATTAATCTTCATATTGCTTCTGCTCTCCGGGGCTGGGTTGATCATCTGGAGATACCGGGTGCTCGAAGACTCAAATTATGAGCACCGGCGACGTTATTATGAGCATCTTGTGAGTTCTGAAAAGCACAGGGCAGAAGAGGACTCACGAATAAGAAAGGAGGAAGGCCTTTAGAGTGCCGAACTCCTCATGCCTCCGTTATCGCGCGCAATGACTTGGCCACCATTTGCCGTCAATTAAATTTTCCGTGCGATACCTCCCGTCTACCATCTCGTGGCGCCCCATAACGCCTTCCTGTCGAACTGAACATGACCAATTTCTTTCGTCTATGATCACGCAATTCTCCAAACTGTATATGGTGGGCTGGCGGCGCAAAATGGACTTCCTAGGCATGACTTTCACTGCCACCGTTCGCGGAGGCTGCACGTGAAATTCGACACTCCCAATTATCTTGCAATTGCGCCCACAAGTCGCAGCGTCATTGTGGTTCGCACAAATTCTAAATTCCATTGCTTCAGCGTATCTCACACCAACCAGAATGGTTGCGCTGATGGAGAGGACAATGTGAGCCGTTGCTATAATCTTCGCCATTGCGGGTGACAGTGTAACCGCAGTTGGTCGTTCCTCAACTGCAGTTTTGTCCACCGCGCGCCACGCCATGGCCGCCATAAGAAAAACCCTGGCACCAAGGCCGGGGTCGGAACTGAAAGCTTGGCGGGCTAAACACGCGCAAGAACTGTTGCGGCTTGGCATTCGACCGGACGGCAGCACGCGCATCGTTACGCGTGAGGACGGCAGCAGCCCGAAGCCGAAAGGCATCACGGAGGCGGTGTCGGACTTCATGAAGGCAAGAGGCAGCGCAGTGCGTCTGCATGGCTTGCGGCACAGCCACGCCTCACATCTGCTGGCAGAAAACGTACATCCAAAGATTATGCAGGAGAGGCTTGGTCATCACAGCATCTCGGTGACTATGGATATCTACAGTCACTTGATGCCGAACATGCAGGCGGAAGCTGCCGCAAAACTGGATGCCGTACTAACGGCAGCCAAGAAGCCAGCCTGAGAACCAACAGGAACATCCTGGGCACAATCCGGGCACAGATCGCGCGGCAAATGGTAGCAAAATGGGTAGAAACGGCATTTTAGCGGGAGAGAAAGCTAGGCAATTAAGGGGTTTCTAGCGCGACCCGAACGGTCTCAGCCATCGCTCGACCTTTTCCAAGACAATGAAAAACACGACGCTCACCAGAATGACGAAGCAGATTGCGGCATAGGTGCCGGCCAGATCGTAACGCTCCGCCAAGTCCGCGATCAGATGGCCAAGGCCACCGAAATTAATCAGGAATTCGGTGCCGACTATATTGATCAGCGCAAAAATCAGCCCGAGCCGGACACCGACAAAGATCGTTGGCAAAGCTGCTGGCAAGAGGATTTTCCAGAACTGCTGGGTGGTGGAAAGATTGAAGCTACGCCCGACATTGACCAGCACCTTTCGCGTCGTCGACATCCCTTCAATGGTCTTCAGTATCACCGGTGGCAGCCCGGCGACGAAGCCCATGATGATCATGGTCCAGATGGTGCGGCCGAAGATGACCAGGAACAGCGGATACATCAGCACTAGCGGCGCCGCGGCGAGTGCAGCGACCCAGGTCTCGCAGGCCTGCTGCAGCAGCTTGAAACGGTGCATAAGCACGCCGCCGGCAAGCCCGAAAACCGTGAGCATGATGCCGGCGATCAGGCATTCAGTGGCGGTGAACAGGAACCGGCTAAACACGCGCTCCTCGCTGACGATGCGATGAAAGCTTCCCATCACTTCCGAGGGCGGTGGCACTATGAAACGGTTGATGACACCGATCTGCACCAGAAGCTCACCGATTAGGAACACGCCGACCAAGGTCGCAATGCCGAAGGCCGGTGCAACAAAGCGGCGGCGCGGCGAAAGTCGCGGTGCTGCAAGGTCGGTCATGACGAGACGCCTTCGTGGTGCAGGGCGTGCGCCTCCTCGTCCTTCATACCGCGGCTCGCTTCCTCACGCAGGTCGTTCCAGATCTTCGCGACATAGCCGCCGAACGCCACGCTAGTGACGATCTCCGAGGTGCGCGGGCGCGGCAGGTCGATGTTAACGATGCGCTTCACCTTGCCGGGCCGGTAGGTCATCACCAGGATGCGGTCGGACATCTGCACCGCTTCCGTAATGTTGTGGGTGATCAGGAGGGTGGTCTGCTTCAACTGCTGCTGGATCTGCAGCACCTTGTCGCCTAGCAACAGCCGCGTCTGCTCGTCGAGCGCGGCGAATGGTTCGTCCATGAGCAAAATCTTCGGCTCAGAGGCGAGCGTGCGCGCGAGTGAGACGCGCTGGCGCATACCACCGGACAGTTCGCCGGGATAGCGGTTCTCGAAACCGTTGAGACCGACCATGCCGATGAAATAGCGCGCCCGCTCCATGCGCTCGGCGCGCCGCATACCGACGAGTTCGAGCGGGAAGGCTACGTTGTCGATCACAGTGCGCCAGGGAAACGTCGATTCCTCCTGGAACACCATACCGATCGAATGGTGGGGCCCGGAAATGGTTTCGCCGCCGACGCTGACGACACCGTCGTGATGGCTGAGCAGCCCGCCGATCACGTTGAACAACGTCGACTTGCCGCAGCCGGAAGGCCCGATGACCGAAAGGAACTCCCCCTGGCGAACCTTGAAAGACACATCGTCGACCGCCGTGATTGGACCTTCCGGCGTGTCAAACCGCACAACAACATCGTCCACCGCTAGGATGGCGTCATCCGCGTTTGGCGCAAGTGACATGGCCTATTCGCTCTTGCGCGTCATCGCCGCGGTCACCGCGGCAGCATAGCCCGGCTCGACGCGCACATCGACGACCGCGACCGCACCGGCTTCGACCGCCGCGATCGCCTTGGCGAAGGCCGCCCCGAGATTGGTGGCTTTGGTCACGGGGCCGAAGCCCTGCGCGCCTTGCGCACGTGCGATGCCGGCGAGGTCGATCTCCGGCTCGGAAATGCGCTGGCCGACCCAACGGTTTTCTATCGGCCGGTTGCGCACGCGCGCGACCCGCTCTTGGTGCAGTTCGTCATTAAAGAATGAGCGGTTGTTGGCAACCACGATCAGCAACGGAATGTTATAATGCGTGGCGGTCCATAGCGCGCTGCAACCCATCATGAAGTCGCCGTCGCCGCAAATCGCGACCGCCAGACGTCCGCTGCCTTTAAGAGCCAGCGCTGCGCCGACCGAAATGCCCGGGCCGCCGCCAACGCCGCCGCCGCCGTTGGAGCCGATATAGTCGAGCGGATGGCGGAACGGCCAGCTAGCGCCGTTCCACGATAGCGAGAGATGGGTGAGGGTGGTTGGGCGAGCGCCGACCGCGCGGCGCAGCGCGTCGGCCAGATGATCGACCGTGAGCTTACCCTCGGCGAGCTTGGGAAATTCATGTGTGGATTTGGCCAACGCGCGCGGCTCGCCCAGTCCAAGCGCCGCCAGGAGGGCAGACACCGCGGCGTGCGGTTCGCAGTCGATCATGACATCGACCGGCGGCAGGCCTTGGTAATCCATGCTCCAACCGTTGTGCAGCCGGTGGTCGATCGAGACCTGCACCACTTTGCCGACGACATCGCCGCCGCAATGCTCGAACGTGCCAGCGACATCCACCCAATCGAGACTGAGGATGACGTCGGCTGCGCGAATTGCCGCGACGGCTTCCGGCGCCAGCACCGTGCCACCGGGCGCGCCGGCGTGCAGCGGATGATCGGTCGGGAAGGCGGCCGCGACCTTCAGGTCGGTTACGACGCGCGCGGTCAGCCGCTCGGCGAGCTGTACGCGCTCGTTCCACGCTTCGAGGCTGCGCGATACGCGGCCGGCGAGGATCACCGGACGTTTGGCGGCGCGCAAAAGCTTGACTGCTCGCTTGATTGCTTCGGTCGAGGGCGCGCTTTCGACCGGCGGCATGTAGCGCTGCGCGTCAATGGGGAGGACGGGTTCCGCTAGTTTAGCTTCCTGCATGCTAGCGTCGAGATTGACATAAGTCGGCCCCTGCGGTGCGGTGTTGGCGATCCAACCGGCGCGCAGCACGGCTTCGCGTGCGGCGACCGGGGAGGCGGGTTGGTCGTCCCATTTGGTGTAGCCACGCACCAGCGCGCCCTGGTCGCGCGCGGTGTGGATCCAGTCGATCCATGGCCGCCGCTTGGTGGCATCGACCGGTCCAGTCGCGCCAAGCACCACTATCGGCATGCGGTCGCACCAAGCGTTGAACACCGCCATGGTGGCGTGCATCAAGCCAACATTGGAGTGGACTGCCGCGGCCATCGCCCTTCCGGTGACCTTGGCATAGCCCTGCGCGATGGCGACTGCGCTTTCTTCGTGCAGGCAAAGCAGTAGTTGTGGTCTCTCATTGCCAAGGTAATTCACCAGGCTGTCGTGTAGGCCGCGATAACTCGCCCCCGGATTGAGGGCGATATAGGAAATGTCGAGCGCGCGTAGGGCGTCGGCGACCACGTCACTTCCGAAGCCGGGCGCGTTGATGCCGGCGGGAACCGGCCGGTCGAGCTTGGCGATTGTGGCGTCGCGAACAGGTGAGATTTGGGCGCTATAGCGTTGGGTTTTCGACACTGCAGAATCCTGTCGACTCCCGCCCAGAGGGGCATTGGCCCCATTTGAACCGGATCATGAGCCCTGACGCAACCTTGCCAGCACCTTTAGGCCGGCATAGCCGTCGGCCGGCTGCATGCCGACCTTCTTCTGGAAAGCGAGGATCGCCTTGGCCGTGTCGCTGCCGGTGCGGCCGTCAATACCGTCCGTCTTGAAGCCTCGCTCGTTGAGCCGACGTTGGATCTCCTTCACCTCTTCCAGAGTCGGCTTGCGCTCGCTGCCGGGAAACTGCTGGTGAAAAGGCGGATCGCCGCGGATGAGGTCGCCGAGATGCACTAACGCGAGCGTGTAGCTGGTGGACGGGTTGTAGGAATAGACAGCGCGGAAATTCTGTCCGATCAGGAAGGGCGGGCCGCCGCGCACCGGTATCCACATCTTTACGAGATCGCCAGGCCGGGCGAAGGGCGCGCCGTCGGCGCGTCTTACACCGAGGGCGTGCCATTGTTCGTAGGTACGCCAGCCGCTGAGTTCGCGGCCGGGCCATCTCACCTCGCAGCCCCAAGCTTCGCCGCGGCGATATTTTCCGCGCTCGACGAGATAACGCGCGGTGCCCGCGAGGGAATCGTCGGGTTTGCCGAACGGTGTAATGCGGCCGTCATGGTCGTAGTCGACACCCATGTTGAGCCACACCTCGGGCATCCACTGCGTATGCCCCATGGCGCCGGCCCAGGAGCCGATCATCTCTCCGGGCTGCGCCCAGCCGCGGTCGACGATCGTGAGGGCGTTGAGCAGCTCGGCTTCCCAATAAGAGCGCCGGTGCGGTTCGCCCCAGGCGAGCGCCGCCAGCGCCGGGATTACCGGCCGCATGTATTTCGGATTGACTACCAGGTCGCCAAACGAGGACTCCATGCCCCACAAGCCGAGCAGCGTGTAGCGGTCGATGCCGTAGTCTTTCTCTAGCCGCGTCAGCAGATTGGCATATTCCTTGGCGCGCTCTTTGCCGGTAATGACGCGCCATTCCGAGCAGCGGCGGTTGATGTACTGCCACAGCAATTCGGTGAACTCCGGCTGCGAGCGCACCGCTTCGAACACGGTGGGGTCCGGGATAACCGCATCCATCACGCGGTCATAGGTTCGCTCCGAGATGCCGCGGTTCAGAGCGCGGGCACGAAAGATCGCGACCCAATGCGCGAAAGCCGGTGACTGAGCGGCGAACAGCGGTCTGGCGAGCACCAGACTCACGCCGCCAGCGATCGCGCAGGTGAGCCAAGCACGACGGTTCAACGCAACCCCGGACAAACTGAAGCTTAAACGGGAGGTTCGCAGCATGCGGCATTGTAGCGATCACTTGTGCGCAAACAATTGCCAGCCAACGCTCCTATCGAGAACGACAGAGTCGCTGTGGTGGAACCGTGGCGGCAAGGCGTCGACCAAGCAGAATCGTTGCAATGTGTTTTGTGAAGATCCCTCGTTTGCAGGAAATATGGTCACGCTGGCGCCACAATCAGGGGCCGTGCCCAGACTAAGCACTTTTTTAGCTAATTTTTAACGACCCTACTTTGCATGGGGTTGTTTTTGAAAAAATTTTTTATGAGGCACATATCGATCTTGAGGGGGCACGAAAGAGAGTGTGTCGCGCTGACGAGCGAAACCATCTGATGGGGACTCGTGCAATAATTTCAGGTTGGTGCTGTGGTGGCCCGACGTTCTGCAGCCTCGCAGGATTGGCGGTGAGGCGCTAGGAGTCAGT
>Ga0207785_1000193_pt1 | contig 8736 bp, 9 predicted proteins | sample LuqExpMetageno74_FD_187831 | JGI IMG/M metagenome (GOLD analysis project Ga0207785, IMG submission 187831) | Tropical forest soil microbial communities from Luquillo Experimental Forest, Puerto Rico - Sample 74 (SPAdes) | ecosystem: Environmental > Terrestrial > Soil > Tropical forest ... | reverse complement strand
GATCAAGTGTATGTCGAACATCTTGTCTGCAACCGTCGAAATTGAAGGAACCCGACCTCTGTTATTCAATCCATGTCCGAGAGGGATTCGAATATCTGGGGTGTCCCGTCGGTCTTCCCCCATCTCTGTCGGTAGACGCCAAACTTGCCCCCGCACCTTGGAGGGCGCACCAGGAATACTCTCGCCACTGGGGATGCTCGAAACTGGAACTGACCCCGACGACCAAATTCCCGTCTGCCAGCGCGCCGCCCACCAACCAATCTCGCTTCAAACGTGCGCCATACCTTGCCCGTTAAGAGAGAGTGTTACAGAGTTCGGCTATTGGTCAACGAGGGCGACCGCACATAGGTCGTTCTTCCGTTGATTCACCGATCTGACAAACGAAGATTGCGGTCTAGCCCGGTCCTTGAGCACGCCGAGCAGCGGCGAGTTGAGCATGCACAGATGGTATTTGTTTACCGCGTTGAACTTCAATGAAAACCGGGTTTGGAAAAAGGGCTGGACAAAAAGCTCGCTTGCGGCTACCGTAAGGTGAGTGAGAGTAGCTGGCGGTCAACCGAGACCCAAGGACTTATCGAAGACCATCGACTTTGTTCCCAAACGAGAGTTGGATCAGGCGCAGGAAGAGGTCGAGAGGCTGTACAAGGAGAACGACCGCCTGAAGCGGGAGGTCGAGCGCCTGCGCAAGCAACTGGATGCAGCGCTCCGGGCCGCTAAGCGGCAGGCAGCACCGTTTTCGCGCGGAGAACCGAAGGCCAGCCCTGAGCGGCCTGGGCGCAAACCGGGGTCTCGGTACGGCCGGCATGCCTGTCGACCGATTCCGTCGCGGGTGGACGAGCAGATTCGCGTTCCGCTTCCGGAGTGCTGCCCGGATTGCGGGGGCAAAGTGAAGTTCGATAGCCAACAGACGCAGTATCAGGAAGAGATCGTCCGGCAAACCATCGTGCGCCGCTTCGACATCGAGGTCGGCGCCTGCCGGGACTGTGGTCGCCGCGTGCAGGGACGCCACCCGTTGCAGACGTCGGACGCCGTGAGAGTCGGCAACGTGCAATTAGGGCCAGAGGCGCTGACCCTGGCGGCGATCTTCAACAAGCAAATGGGGCTGTCGCTGGGACACACCCAACAAGCCCTGCGGTATGGATTCGGGCTGCAGGTGAGCCGGGCTGGATTGTGCCGGGCGCTGGCGCGCTTGGCGGACCGGGCCGAGCCGACCTATGCCGGGCTGGGGGAAACGACGCGTCAGAGCCTGGTGAATCGAGTGGACGAGACGGGCTGGAAAGTGGGCGGCGTCTTGCGCTGGATGCATGTCGCCGTCAGCGATCGGGTGACGGTATACGCCATTCTGCCGGGTCGAGGCTATCAGCAATCGGTCGTGCTGCTGGGAGAGGACTATGCGGGGTTTCTGGTGCATGACGGCTGGGTGCCCTATTACCGGTTCACGTTGGCCTTTCATCAGAGTTGTTTGAGCCACCTGCTGGAACGCTCGAAGAAGATGATCGAGAGTGGCTCGCCTGAAGCCGTGGCCTTCCCCTTGGCCGTCCGCAATCTGCTCCAGGTCAGCCTGAAGTTGCGGGACCGCTACGAGCAAGGCGAGATTTCCGAGCACGGTTTGCGGACGGCGACTGGGCGACTAGATGCGAAACTGGACAGGCTTTTGGAGCCGGCCCATCCCGATCCGGCGAATCAGCGTTTGGCCAATCATCTGAGACATGAACAGCCGTTCCTGTTCTCGTTTCTATACTGCCCGGGTTTGGACGCGACGAATCATGCGGCCGAACAGGCCATCCGCGGCATGGTGATCGCGCGCAAGGTGTGGGGCGGAAACCGCACTTGGGAAGGAGCCCGCACACAACAGATCCTGGTGAGTGTGCTGCGCACCTGCTGGCAACAGGGCAAGGACGCGTTTGCGCGCTGCGTGAAGTTGATGCGTGCGCCGCGTACTGTGATCCTGGACCTTGTGCCTGGCTCGGGTTGACCGCGGCGCTTTCGACCTGCATGCCTAAATCACTGACCTATTGCGGGCGCACATTCCGCCGCGACGAACTGGAGTTGATGTGCCAGATCGCGGGAGACTATGCCACCCTGGGAGTCACGGAGATCGCGCGCACCATCTGCGAGTTGCTGGAGTGGACGCGGCCTGGCGGCGGGTTGAAAAACCATGAGTGCCGGCAACTGCTGGAGCGGCTCCAGGCCGAAGGCTTCCTCCAACTTCCCGAGCTACGAACGCGTGGCGGCAGAGGTCCACGGCGGCCGGATGTATCAGGGTGCTACTCGGAACCGGCGCCCGTGGTTTGCGCCGCCCGTGAATGCGAGCCACTGGAACTGGTTTTGGTGGAAGGCCACGCCGATAGCCGACGATGGCGCGAGCAGATGGAGCGGTATCACTATCTCGGATGTTGCGTGCCGTTCGGGGCCCACTTGCGCTACTGGGTACGCCATGAGGGCCGGGAACTGGCCTGCCTCCTGTGGACCTCGCCCGCTTGGAAGATGCAGGCACGGGACCAGTGGATTGGCTGGAGCGACGCTCAGCGGCGGCAGAATCTTCAGGTGATCGTCAACAATGGCCGATTTTTGATTCTGCCCTGGGTACGAGTGAAGGGACTGGCCAGCAAAATCCTGGCCCTAAGCGCACGGCAAATGCCCTGCGACTGGGAGAGCCGCTACGGATATCGTCCGCTGCTGCTAGAAACTCTGGTGGATGCGGCTCGCTTTCGCGGCACCTGCTATCGAGCCGCTAACTGGATCCTGGCTGGCCAGACCACCGGGCGCGGACGCATGGATCGGGAGCACACGGCCGACGGCCAGGCTATTAAGGACATCTATCTCTATCCACTGATCCGCAATGTCAGACAGCGGCTATGTGAGCACCCGACACGGTAAACAAATACTACACTTTTAGTTCCAGAACATTACAGGGCAGTTGTGTTTGTGCGACACCGGGAGGTGTACAAAGTGGAAGTGTATGCACGCGTAAGACGAGCCGTGCAGGTGGACGGCATGAGCATCCGGCAGGCGGCACGCGAGTTCGGCCTGTCGCGGAAGACCATCCGGAAGATGCTGCAGTATTCGTTGCCGCCGGGCTACGAGCGGAAGAAGCCGGTCGCGCGGCCGAAACTGGGTCCCTGGCTGGGCATCATCGATCAGATCCTGGTGGACGACGAGTCGCAGCCCAAAAAGCAGCGGCACACCGCCAAGCGGATTTGGGATCGGCTGAAAGCCGAGCAGGGCTTTGGCGGAGGCTACACGGTGGTGAAGGATTACGTGCGCCAGGCGCGGGTGCGGCACAAGGAGGTGTTCGTGCCGCTTCAGCACCCGGCGGGAGATGCGCAAGCTGATTTCGGCGAAGCGCTGGTGGTGATCGCAGGTACCGAGCAGAAGGCGCACTTTCAGTGTATGGATCTGCCGCAATCGGATGACTGCTTTGTCATAGCTTTCCCAGCCGAGAACACCGAGGCTTTCCTGGAAGGACACAATCAGGCCTTCGCTTACTTTGGCGGGGTGCCGCGAACCATCCTGTACGACAACACTGGGATTGCAGTGAAGGAGATCACCGGCGACGGCGAACGAAAGCCAACCGAGGCATTCAGCGGATTGCAATCGCACTACCTGTTCGCGGCCAAGTTTGGACGTCCCGGAAAGGGCAACGACAAGGATTAGGCTTCATACTGCACCTCATTAAGACTATGCACCACCACTTCCTTCGCAGCAAGATATGAATATTTGTGGGCGAACTTCTTGGGTAGCAGCACGTCTGGAGACTCGTAGAGGCATTCCCCTTTGTCGTTGTACCGGTGCGCTCGCAGCAGGCCTCGGTCGCGCCATTTCTTTACTGTGCCGGGTAACACGTCGAGCTTATCCGCTATTTCTTCCAGCGTCATCAAGCCCGCGGCCCGGAGCCTGGAGAACCTATCTTTGAGTTCATAAGCATAGCGCAGGCGAATAACGACGGAGCGGTCGAACCGATTGCCCACGCCCGGGCGGAATCCTCTTTCATTCAGAATGGCCGCGATCTCGCGCTCCGTGTTGGTGTTCAACAGACGATCGATCTCGGCGATAACGGCCGGTTTCGTTTTCCGCAGTTCAGGCGCCGATTGCGGCAAAGGCAACGTCAGACTTTGCGTTACGCCTCCGCGGAAACGGATGTGCACATGGATTTGCTGGCGCCGAACCAAAGTCACGTCCTCCAGCAGAAGGCGCACAATGCGTTTCCGCTCGCGATCGGGCGTATGAGGATTGCTCCAAACCCGCTGGAAATCTTTGGCCAGCGCCAGCACCGATTCCCGCTGTTGGTCGCCAATGGCAGCTTGATCGGTTTGCCGCTGGCGCTCACATTCTTCTTGCGCTTCGGCCAACGCTCGCAGCTTCTGGTTCCAGTCAGCTTCCAGGGTGTCGGCAACCAGGCGATTAGAAGGATCAACATTCATATACCGCCGTTGCGCCAGTTCGGCCTCATAGCGGGCCCGTTCAACCCGTTTCTGCCGCAGGCGATCGGCGTCATCCAACCGCGATTGCAGCTCTTGCTGAACCGTCAGCGCCACTTCCATCGCCAGAGGCGTCATGGTCTGTACCAGGATGTCGCTCACCGCTTTGTCGACATGCTCGCCAGTGATGCGCTGGCACACTGGCCGGCCCTGCTGAATGGCCTTGCGCTGGCAGACGTAATCCGGCACCAGGCGCTTATCCCGTTCGTGATAGCGAATGCTCATCCGGCCGCCACAGATGCCGCAGAGCACGATGCCCTGCAGCAGCGCGGGTCCCTGATGCGGCGGACTGCGCCGGCGGTCGGCGCCGAGAGCCTGAGCATTCTCCTGTAAGCGGCGCTGATTCGCTTCGTACTCCTCCCAAGTGATGTATCCCGCGTGCATGCCAGGAACCAGCACCCATTGTTCGCGCGGTAGCTTGGACCAGCACTCGTTGCCATCCGGCTTCTTGCGGGTCCGTGTGCGCCCATAGATGAACGCGCCCGCGTAGCGAGGATTATGCAGAACCCGCAACACTTGGCTGTGCTCCAGTTCCGCCCACAGCAGGTCTCCCTTGTGCGGCCCCTTTTTCAACCGTCGCGGAAACAGCAGCGCCTGTTGGCCAAACGCTTTCACCACGGCACAAGCAGACCCGGTCCGGCGGAACATCTCAAAGAAGAACCGGATGGTCTGTTGTACCTGCTTGTCGGGATCGAGGATGACGCGGTCCTCCGTGTCGTAGGCAAAACCTACGGGCAGCGGAGATTTTAATTCGCCGCGTCGCGCCTTATTCAGGATGCCGCCCTGAAGACGTGCGCGTAACACATGCAGTTCCGCCTCGCTCATTGTTCCCTTCAGTCCCAATAGGAGACGGTCATTGAAGTGGGCTGGATCGTATATTCCATCCTCGTCCAGGATCAGCGTATCGGTTAAGGCGCAGATCTCCAACAGTCGATGCCAGTCGGTTGAGTTGCGGGCCAGTCGGGAGACCTCCAGTCCCAGTACGATGCCGGCTTTGCCCACGCCGACCTCTGCGACCAATCGCTGAAAACCTTCTCGATCCACGGCCGAGGCGCCGGACTGGCCGAGGTCGCTATCGATGGTGATGATTCGGTCGAGCGTCCAGCCCAGCGCCACCGCACGATCGCGCAAAGCATATTGCCGCTTTGTGCTCTCAGTGTTTTCGAAGACCTGCCGTAGTGTGGACTGGCGAATGTAAAGGTAGGCATTACGTTTTAAGTGAGCCGCCGTGATTTTCTGGTGCACTTCGGCTGTCAGCATGAGCAAAACTCCTGTCTTTGGAGATTGAAGATGATTCCCGCCAGCACGACGGCCACCTGCGTGTGCAACTCCAGCGGCACTGGGTTTTGCGCTGCGGGCGAGGTTGCCGGAGTTGGCGGCGCGATGGTGTAACTACGCCATGCACGTGCCCACACGACCATGCCTTGTCGGACCAATAACGCGTACCCGAGACTCCGCACGCCGGAAGCATTCACAACTGCCTGGCCGCGCAGGTCCTCGTATTGAGCAATCAGTCCACTGCCGGAATCGATGGCCATGGGAATCAGTGGCGTTTTTTTTGATCCCGCAGCACCCCGCGCTCGATCGTCCGCGAATGGAGTTCCACCCCAAATCGTTGCCGGACGCTTTGCACCAGGTCCGCCGTTCTGATTTCGCTGTTGTCGGCCCGCGCCTGGCGCACAAATGTCAAAATCTCCGGCGTGAGTTTGTGGCCTTGTTTGGGGCCGCGCTTCTGTGGAACCAGACCGGCCACCCCGCCCGTCGCGAATGCGATTTGAGCTTGGTAGAAGGAGGGACGAGAGAAACCGAAAGAAGTTGCCGCCTGGCTGATTGAATGCCCCTCCTGGCTGACACGACGCAACATTTCGTACTTGACCTGAACCAGATCGCGAGCATCGAAGAATTCCTTTTCCTGGAACAGTGCATCGCGGACGTCCTGGGATCGCGGGTTGAGCGTACCGGTCTGACGAAGGGCCTGAGTCTTGGGATCGAATGTTTTGCGCATCTGCGTCTGTAAATATAATTACGCCATACATGGCCAAGATGTCAAGCCTTTCACACCACCATGGCCTATGATTATTATCGTTAGATTCGCCATCATTGGCCACATCGGCATTGATCCCGACAAGCTGGACGGGCGTAGTTCTCTTTACATATACGGCATAGTTTGCTTTACACATCGCTGGATTTCGGTGCCCCCTCTACCGCGATCATCTCCGCCAGACGAATCAAGTCCAGCCAGCGAAAATGGCATCGGCCAGCAGCAATAACAACAAATGGATCGGGCGCGATGGCATTCGTCCAACTCGCGGGCAGCGAGCACAGCGTGCCTTCTGGATTGTGGAAGTAGACGCGATCCTCGCCCCAGTTGTGGCGGTACACGACCAGTTCGTACTCCTGGCCAAATAACGGATGAAATGGGTGCGTGACCAGAAAAGACGGTCGCGATGCGCCCTGATCAGGTGCATTTGGCGACCCGTGCCAAGGGGAACGTGGAAGGGCTGGTCGGCTATGCGCGGCGCAATTTCATGGTCCCGGTTCCACGCGCGGCCAGTTGGGAGGAGCTGAACGCGCACTTGCTGCAAGAGTGCCGGAAGAGGCGTGAGCGGAAGTTGTGGGGACACCAGGAAACGATCGCCGAGCGGTTCGAGCGGGACCGGGAGAAGTTGCTGCCCCTGCCACCAGTGCCGTTGGAAGCCTGCCAGAAGCGCACCACGCGCGCCAGCTCGCAGGCGCTGGTGCGATATGAGACCAATGATTACTCGGTCCCAGTCGAATACGGGCACCGGCAGGTGTTGGTGAAAGCGTTCGTCTGGGACGTGGTGATCTCCTGCTCCAGCGAGGTGATCGCGCGACACCGCAGAAGCTACGACCGGGAGGAGATGATCTTCAATCCGCTGCACTATCTGGCGCTGCTCGAGCAGAAGACCAATGCGCTGGATCAGGCCGCGCCGCTTCAGGGCTGGCAGTTGCCGGACGAGTTTCTCGAGTTGCGGCGGCAGATGGAAGCGCGGCTGGGCAAACGCGGCCGGCGGGAATACGTGCAAGTGCTGCGGCTGCTGGAAACGTTTTCGATCGCCGAAGTCGCCGCCGGCGTGGGGCAAGCGTTGCGCCTTCCTGCCATCTCCTTCGATGCGATCAAACACCTGGTGTTGTGCGCCATCGAGCACCGGCCACCTCGGCTGGATCTGGAGAACTATCCACATCTACCGCTGGCGGAGGTGGCGCTGACGCGAGCCGCCGACTACCAAGTGTTGCTGCAGGAGGCCGTCTAATGGACACGCCGCGAGTGCTGCTGGAACATTATCTGAAGCAGCTTCGATTGCCCACCATGGTGCGCGAGTTTCCGAAACTGGCCGAACAGTGTGCCAAGGAAGGGGCCACCTTCGAACAGTTTCTGTTGCGATTAGTGGAGCAGGAGATGCTGGACCGGGAGCGACGCGCCACCGAGCGACGGATCAAAGCGGCGAAGTTTCCGGTGAGCAAGAGCCTGGAGACGTACGACTTTCTCGCCCTCCCCTCGCTGAACAAGAAGCTGGTGGTGGAGCTAGCGCGGTGTGAGTGGATCGGTCGGCGGGAGAACGTGCTGGCTCTGGGCAATAGCGGCACGGGGAAGACCCATATCGGTCTGGCATTGGGACTGTCGGCTTGTCAGCAGGGATTTCGTGTGCGCTTCACCACCGCGGCGTCGCTGGTGCACGAGCTGATCGAAGCGCGAGATGAGAAGCGCCTGCTGCGGTATCAGAAGCATCTGGCCAGGCAGGAACTGCTGATCGTGGATGAGCTCGGCTTCGTGCCGCTGTCGAAGACCGGCGCCGAAATGCTGTTTGAAGTTTTCAGCCAGCGCTACGAGCGGACCTCCACGCTGGTGACCAGCAACTTGCCCTTTGCCGAGTGGACCGAGGTGCTGGGCTCGGAGCGGCTGACCGGTGCCCTGCTGGATCGATTGACCCACCATGTTCACATCCTGGAAATGAACGGGGATAGCTTCCGGCTCAAAAACAGCAGGAAGAAGAAAGACCCCGGCACACAATAACTCGCCACCCTGGCGGCCACGACGGCGACTGACTTTGGAGGCGGCTTCCGCTCCGCCCTAAACGCGCCGCCCTAGCGGGCGTCGCAGGGCTCCGCTCCAGCCGCCCCCAAAGTCAGAGGGAAACGGCCTACGAAGGAAAGAAGTGGTCCCCTTTTCCTCCGCCGCAGTGGGAAACTTTCACTCCGCCCTTGACAGCTGACCTAGCGGGTCCGATGGAGC
>Ga0207785_1000183_pt1 | contig 9064 bp, 8 predicted proteins | sample LuqExpMetageno74_FD_187831 | JGI IMG/M metagenome (GOLD analysis project Ga0207785, IMG submission 187831) | Tropical forest soil microbial communities from Luquillo Experimental Forest, Puerto Rico - Sample 74 (SPAdes) | ecosystem: Environmental > Terrestrial > Soil > Tropical forest ... | reverse complement strand
GGTCGCGATCAGGGGGAAAAGCTGACATGGTGCGGATATCGCACAATGTCTGCCTCCGGACCCACAGCGCACTGGCATCACGAGTCTAATAACGCTCGTGCGCTGCCGCCGATCATGTACCAGGTATTGGCATTACCGGCATGACCTCCACGGATTCGCCGGGGAAGATTGTGAAGTGTGGATGGGCTTCGAAAAGCCTTGCGGCGTCGTCGTGTGACGCCGCTCGGACGACCGTGAAGGCTCCCATGTCATTGCTTATGTCTTCGATACCGCGCTGAGTGACCTTCTTGGTCTTACCGAGCGGTCCACCTATGGCAACTATCGCGCTCTGGTGCTTTTCGACCCATGCCTTCCACGCGGCGATTCCCTCCCGCTCCTTTGCACGCCGTTCCGCTTCGGGAAGAGCGTTCCATGCCATCATCTTTGGGCTGGTTTTGCTGCCAAGGAAAACAGCGAGATAGGTATTGTTGGCGCTCATGACTTTTCCTTACCTTTGTGTTTTGCTGAGTTGAACAAAAGCTGTAGGCATAGCGCTACGGCACCCAGCCGTAGTTTATATCGGTCATGACACTCATTGCTGACTCTGGAGGAGATCGAGACTGCGATCGACGACGCTGTCCCATTGGGACGGCGAGGCGTCGCCATATGCGTCGTGCCAGTTCCACCACTTGTATGGCGGCGTCTGAGGGTAGCCCTCCGGCGAGTCTTCCCACTCCTCCTGGCGCCCGAGCGCCGTCATGTCGAGGTAGCTCCAGGTGCTCCCCATCGCCTCATCGCCGCGGCTATTGATAAAGTACGTGCGGAACACCTTGTCCCCGTCGCGGACGAATGCATTGTGGCCGTGCCATTCGTCCACGCCGAAGTCGGTGTCGAAGCTGTCCGTGATGGTGTACCACGGCATCTTCCAACCCATTCGTGCCTTCAGACGCTGGATGTCCTTCTGTGGCGCGCGCGAGGCATACGCGAGCGTGGTGTCGCGGGCGTTCAGATGAGCGAGGTGGGCGACCTGATCGGCCCCGAATGAACAGCCGCGGCAGGCATGCTCGGGCCAGCCGTAGACGCCGGCCTCGAAGAAAGCGCGGTAGATGATCAGCTGGCGACGGCCTTCAAATAGGTCGAGCAGGCTCACCTTACCCTTGGGCCCGTCGAACTCGTACTTCTTCTCCACCGCCATCCACGGCATCCGTCGACGCTCGGCGGCCAGCGCATCACGCGCACGAGTCAAGGATTTCTCCTTCACCAGGAGTTGCTGGCGCGCGGCCTCCCACTCCTTCCGCGACACGATCGGAGGTATGTTCATTCCGAGATGTCCTTTGTGGTGCTGCATGTCTTCCGCCTTGTTCCTGTCCATGTGTCTCTCCTGTTCCTGTTCATTCTTGCACTGCCAGCGACTCTTTACCTCTCCGACCGCAGTCGAACGCTGTGGCCGCACGGTTGTTCCCTGAACGGCCGCTACATACCGCCCTCATGTGTAATACCGGCCGCGCGAGCGCCGTTTTTGTCGGCTGGAACCGCCAAGGCCGCTCTAGCTAATGAGTCGGCGGAGATGGACGTTCCTTCGCAGTGACTTTTCGCTCAACGATTGAGCCACACCGTCATGCCGGGCTCGAAACCGGTTTGAGCACCTTGCGGATCGAGTCGCAGGCGCAGAGTGCTGCGATCATGATCGCCGATCGCGCGCTCAGCTTGCCAGGTCGCGAACGACCCGAGCGGCACCACCTCGGTGACGACGGCCGGCGTCAACTCGCGTGCGCCCGGCCGCGCCACGTCGACCTTCGCGCCGACCGTGAGGCCACGCAGCAGATCTTCGCGCGCGTTGAACGACAGCCAGCGCTTGCCGGTCTCTTCGATCGCCAGAACCGGCTGGCCGGGGTGGATGTTCTCACCGACCTCGGCGACGATCACGGTAACCACACCGTCGGCCGGCGCGCGCAAGATGGTCTTGTCCAGGTGCCGCTCGAGCACGGCGAGCGCGGACGCCGCGGCCTTGACCTGCGCGTCGGCGATGGCGCGCTCCTCGCGGGTCGGCCCGGCGACCGCCGCGTCGTGATTGGCTTCCGCCTCGGCGATGTCGGCCCGCGCCGACGCTACGTCGTTTTCGGCCTCATCGAGGGCCTGCTGCGTGGCGTTATTGCTCTGCGCCAAAGTGGCGGTGCGAGTGAGCTGCGCCTGCGCATAGTCGAGCTTCGCCTTCGCCTTGGCAATGGCGGCCGCCAGCGAGGCGATCTCTTCCGCGCGCACGCCGGCATAGACGTGGTCGCGATTCGCCACCGCTTCACCGAGGGCCGCGCGCGCCTGTGTCACCGACGCAGAAATCTCGAGCGCCGAGAGCTCGGCAACGACGTCGCCGGCGCGGACCTGGTCACCCTTGCGGACCTTGATACTGGTGAGCTGGCCGCTCACCTCGGGCGCCACGCGGATCTCGGTCACGCGCACGACGCCAACGATGGGGGCCGCCACACTGGAACGCCACCCGAGATATCCACCCGCGCCGGCCGCGACCAGGAGTAGAGCGACCGCGACAATGGTTACGGGCCTGTTAGCCATGCGCCTGTCTCCGCTTGACGAAGAATGCGGATATCACTGCGAGGGTGAAATAGACGACCGCCAGAATCCACAGACCGCGCCAGTCGCGCGCTACCTCCCACAGGCTAGCGCCAAGCTGGTCTATGCGCACGAGTCCGTCGATCGCGAAATCGGCCGGGAACACGTAGTGCGCGGCGAGAACCGACCTCGGGATCGCTTCGCGCGGCCAGGAGAAGCCGGCCAGGAAGAACTGTGGCAGGCTGGTGCCAACAAAGATCAGCGTCGGGGTTTCCGGATGCTTGAACCAGACACCCACCGCCTGCGCCATGAAGCTCGTTGCTAAAGTGAATACCGATGCCAGCGCGAGCACTTGCAGCGGCTGCCCGAGCGTGGAAAAGCCGTAGAAGCGCGGCAGCACGATGAAATAAAGCGCGAGCGCCGGCAGATAGATGGTCAGATGCGCGACGCCACGGCCGAGCACGGTGGCGAGTGCTCCGCCGCTGCGCTCTGCCATTGCGACCACGGTCAAAAGCGACGCGCCGATCAGCAGCATCTGTTGCAGGATCAGCACGAAGGCCGCGGGCACGACATAGCTGGCATAGCCGCCGACCGGGTTAAAAATCGGCTGCAGCAGGACATCGGCTGGACTCGACGATGCCAGCGCTGCCTTGACCAAACTGCCATCGGTGCGCGCGCCGCCGGCGGCGAGCTCTGCCGACAGCGTATTGATTGCGACCGCGATGCCGCTGGACATGGTTCTGAAGATAAAAAGGTATGTGGCATCGGCGTAGATCGGAATGTGGACCGTGGTGCCCTTGAGCACGTCGCGCTCGGTCCCGGGCGGAATGCCGACTACCGCGAAGGCCTCGCCGCGATCGAGAGCCGCGCGCGCTTGCGGAAGCCCATCGGCGCGGATCACCACGCTGATGACCCCGCTCGCATCCAGAGTCTCTACGATGCGTCGGCTCAGCTCGCTCAGATCATTATCGACAACCGCGATCGGGATCTTGCGAAGAATCTGATTGAGGTAGGGCTGCGGGTAATAAATTCCGTAAACTATCGGCGCAACCACCAACAGAAGGAAAGCGCCACGAAGCGCAAGCACGCGCCGCCATTCGGTGACAAAGGCGCCGCCGATGCCGAGCGGCGCCGGGTGGGCGAGGATCGGCTCGGGAGCGGGCGCAGCCGAAGCGCCCGGTCTCGCGATCGAGCGCAGGCGGAGCATTGCCAACAGAGAATAAATCGTGGCAAGCGCAGCGAGCGCCGCGAAGGGTCGGGCCGATTCAGCCAGCGGCAGTCCGCGTGCCGCCTGTCCGAACAGAACCGCCATGTACCAGCGCACCGGCAGAAATGCGCTCCAGGTTTGTGAGAACGCGTTCATGCCGAAGGTTGGAAACCCCACGCCGGCGTAGCCAAACGCCGGCGAGACGATGATGCTAGTGAGGCCGAGGCCGGTGGCGAGATCACGCACCAAAAGTTGCATCAGGGCGCCCAATGCCAGATAGCCGATGATCAGCAGCGAGGCCGCAGCCACCATCATCGGCACATCGCCCTTAAACTCACCCCCGAGGTACCCCTCCAAGCTGAACGGCACCGCCAGCATGATGACGAAGAAAATTGCGAACAGCGGCGCGAGCTTGCCGGCGAGCGCCACGATCGGGTCGCCGCCCGCGCAGGCAAGCCAGATGCGCATGCTGCGGCGGCGGAACTCGGACCCGACCGCATAGCCGGCCGCGAGTGCGATGACCACGTGGATAACCATCGGCAGCAGCGCGCGGAGTAGGAACTGCGCGTAGTTGCGCGCCGGGTTGACCAGCACGATGGTCTCGGCGACGAGCGACCCGATGCGCGTAGCCTTTGGCGCCCCGCGCTCGGCCGCGCGCTCGGTGGCGGCCGAGAGGCTATCGCTGAGGCCCGATGCTGCGATACCGGCGGCGGTGAGGAATTGCTGATTGTAGAAAGCGACCACCTGCGGGCGCCGCTCCGCCTTCAGATCGCGCTCGAAATTGGCTGGTATGTAGACTGCGCCAATGGCCGCGCCGGACCGGATCGCGTGCACTGCCGACGCGAGGTCGCCGGCGCGCTCGACGATGCCGAGGCCCGGCGACGCCGCCACCTCCTCGGTGAAGGCGCGCGACGTGTCGGATCGGTCGGCGTCGACCACGACTATGCCGAGCCCGCGGATCACCGGGTTGCTGAACGCTCCGGTCAGCACCACGAAGGCAAAAAGCGGCACGCCGAAAATCAGGATCAGGGCGGCGCGGTCGTGCCGCAGCCAGCGCAGCTCGCGTCGGGCAACCAGCCAGAAGCCGGGTTTCGGCCTGCGTCTCATTGGCGGGTCCGCCAATCGAGATAGGCGCTCATGCCCGGTCGCAGCTCCGGTACCTTCTCGACGGGATAGGCGCGGATCGAGAACGTGCGCAGGTCGAAGTCACCAGTGGCGCGCGTGGCGCGCCAGCTCGCATATTCGCCCTTGGTAGCAATGAGCTTGACCTCGACGGTAATGCGGCGGTCGGCGAGTGCAGGAATTCGCACGTCGAAGCGGTCACCGACCTTCAGCGTCTTCACTAGGTCTTCGCGCAGATCGAAGTGGATCCACACGTCGTTGAGATCGATCAACGTCACCAGCGGCACGCCGGGGGAAACGTATTCGCCGGGCTCGACGTTACGCTCGTACACTTGCGAAGCGACCGGCGCGTAGACCACCATCTGGTCGATGATCGATTGAACCGCCTTGATGTCAGCAAGCGCCTTGCCGACATTCGCCACCGCGATCTCATGCTCCTCTTTCGTATAGCCGTTGACCGCCTGTTCATAGGCCGATCGGGCCTGATCCACGGCGCGCTGGCTTTCGTGCAAGGAGTCCGTCGCCTGGTCGAGCTGCGCAATCGGCGCGTTGCCATGCTCGGCCAATTGGCTTTTGCGGTCATAGGTCTTCTGCGCCAGCACTACCGTCGCCTCCGCACGCTCGAGCGCAGCCTTGCGTGCCGCGATCTGCTCGGCGCGCGTGCCGGCATTGATGTTGGCGAGCTGCGCCTCGGCTACTACCTTGGCCGCCAGAGCCTGCTCGTTCTTGGCGATCGTCTCCGGATTGTCGATGCGCACGAGCACCGCCCCGGCGGCGACGTCCTGGCCGCGCTCGACCGGGACCTCCGCAACCCGCCCGTCAACTCGCGCCGCAATGTCAAACCGCGTGGCGTCGACCTCACCTTGCACTAGCAGGGGCTGTGGCCGCACCAGATACCAGATCGACAGGGCGGCGACCGTGGCGACCACCACGCCGACGATGATAGCCGGAAGGCGGGTCGGCGAAGGCGCCCATTTCTTCGCCAGCGCGCTCGGCTTGCCTGTGTCGCCGTGAATCTCGGGCGTGTCAGCGCGCGGGTCGGGCGCCTTGCTTCGCGCTGACGGGGCTGGCGCTGCTTGCGGCTCATCCGTGGGCATTGCCATCGTGAACCTCCGGTGTCCTCAGGATTGCCCGGTCAAGGTTGATCGTACTCCCTTCGTAGGACTTCGGCACGCATGATGGGCTTTCTCCGCTTATTGCGCGGGCATCGGCATCACATTGCTGTTGAGATTGGCGATGATCCAGACGGAGCCGGTGATGACGAGAAAGGCGATCAGCACGCCAAAGGCGAGAGCGAGAATATTATTCGTGCTGTCGGGGCCGCTGCCCAGATGCAGAAAGAAGACGAGGTGGACGCCGATCTGCGCTAGGGCGAGGACGATCAGGCCGACCGGGATACCCGGGGGCCAGAGCAAATTGGTCTGCGCCACGATGAAAGAAGCGATCGTCGCAATGATAGCGAGCCCGAGCCCTGCCGTGTACGACAGATAGCTGGCCGTGGGCTCATGCTCTTCGACACCCGGCGTCCGGTCGTCGAATACGTGCTCGGGATTGCTCATCAATGGCCTCCCATCAGATAGACCAGCGTGAATACGCCGACCCAGACGATATCTAGTGCGTGCCAAAACAAGCTCCAGCACAACAGGCGCCGCAGCACGGCGGCGCGCAAGCCGTGAGCGAGCACCTGGGCCACCAGATAGACGAGCGCGACCAAACCGCTGGCGACGTGGACGCCGTGCGTGCCTACTAAAGTGAAGAAGCTGGAGAGAAAGGCGCTGCGCGAGGGGCCGGCACCCTTCGCCACCATGCCGGCAAATTCAGTGACCTCGATGAACAGAAAGGCCGCGCCGAGCGCGAACGTGAAGATTGCCAAGACCAGGAACGGCGTTGGCTGCCCCCGTTCGGCGGACAGCACTGCGATCCCGCATGTATAGCTCGATAACAACAGACACATCGTCTCGATGAAAACGTTGCGGAGGTTGAACAGCTCGTCCGCGGTCGGTCCGCCGGCGGTATTGCCGGACAAGACCGCATAGGCGGCGAACAGTGCCGAGAACATGATCATATCGCTGAGGATGAAAATCCAGAATCCATAAGCGACGACGATTCGCTTGGGCGCCGGCCCGCCGCCGCCGCGGCCGCGCGCGAGCGCGGTTGGAACCCCGGTTAGTGTTCTGTCGAGTGTCGTTGCAATCGTCATGCGGGTCTCACCTCACCACGCCCGTTCCATTTGCGCGACTTCGGCAGCCGAGATTTCGTGCTCACGCTCGATGCTCCAGCCGGCTATCATGACCACGATGGCGGCGGCGAGAAAGTTGAGGATTGCCAACCACCAGATGTGCCAGATGAGCGAAAAACCCATGACGGTCGCAAAGAAAGCGGTAATGAAACCGGCTGAGCTGTTGTGCGGCAATTCGATTGCTTGATAGGCAGGTTTCACCGGGGCTAGCCCCTTACGCTTCATCTGCCAGAACGCGTCGATAGTCTCGACTTTAGGCAGCACCGCAAAATTGTAGGCTGGCGGCGGCGATGAGGTTGACCACTCGAGGGTTCGCCCGTTCCACGGGTCGCCGGTCAGGTCGCGGCGCTGCTCACGCGTGCGGATGCTGACATAGAGCTGCGCGACCTGGCAGAGGATTCCGCAGAAGATGACGATGGCGCCTACCTCAGCGACCAGTAGCAACGGTCGCCAACTCGGATCGGGAATGTGCTGCAGGCGTCGAGTCATGCCCATGAGGCCCAGCTGATAAAGGGGCATGAAGGCGAGATAGAAGCCGATGAGCCAGCACCAGAAGCTAGCGTGGCCGAAGCGTTCATCCAGGGTGAATCCGAACGCCTTCGGGAACCAGTAAGTGATGCCCGCCAGCGCGCCGAACACGACGCCGCCAATGATGACGTGGTGAAAATGGGCGACCAGGAACGCGCTGTTGTGGACCACGAAATCGACGGGCGGCACCGCCAGCAATACGCCGGTCAGACCGCCGGTGACAAACGTGACGATGAAGCCAACCGCAAACAGCATCGGCGTCCTAAACACGATCCGGCCACGGAACATCGTGAACAGCCAGTTGAAGACTTTGACGCCGGTCGGCACCGCGATGATCGACGACATGATCCCGAAGAACGCGTTGACGTCGGCGCCAGCGCCCATGGTGAAAAAGTGATGCAGCCAGACCATGAAAGAGAGGACACAAATCCCAAGCGTTGCCCAAACCATCGAGCGGTAGCTGAACAGGCCCTTGCCGGAAAAAGTCGCGACCACTTCAGAAAAGATGCCGAAGGCAGGCAGGATCAGGATGTAGACTTCGGGATGGCCCCACGCCCAGAACAGATTGACGTACATCATCTGGTTGCCGCCGCCATCATTGGTGAAGAAATGCATACCGAGGTAGCGGTCGAGCAGCAGCATCATGAAGGTTGCCGTCAAAACCGGGAACGCGGCGATGATCAGCATATTTGAGGCCAGTGCGGTCCAGCAGAACACCGGCATGCGGAAATAGGTCATGCCTGGCGCGCGCAATTTGAGAATCGTTGTCACGAAATTGACGCCGGTCAGCAAGGTGCCGATGCCCGAAATCTGCAATGACCAGAGGTAGTAATCGACCCCAACATCGGGCGAAAAGGCGAGTTCGGAGAGCGGCGGATAACCCCACCAGCTCGCTCGCGAAAAAACGCCGATAACGAGTGATAGGTTAACCAGTAGCGCGCCCGTTGCGGTGAGCCAGAGGCTGACGGAATTGAGCACGGGAAAGGCGACATCGCGCACGCCGAGCTGCAACGGCACGGCAAAGTTCATCAGCCCGATGACGAGCGGCATTGCCACGAAAAAGATCATGATCGTGCCGTGCGCCGAAAAGACCTGATTGTAGTGCTCTGGAGGCAAGTATCCCTGCGCACTGCCAATTGCGATCGCCTGCTGTGTGCGCATCATGATCGCATCGGAAAAGCCGCGCAGCAGCATGACCAGGCCGAGCGCCAAGTACATAACGCCAATGCGCTTGTGGTCGACGCTGGTCAGCCACTCGCGCCACAGATATGGCCACCAGCCCTTTACGGTGACGGTCACGAGGATCGCCAGAATGACGACACCGACCACTGCTCCGCTGAGCAGCGGCAGCGGCTCGTTGAAAGGAATTGCCGCCCAGGTCAGCTTTCCCAGCATGTCAACCTCCCGCGTGATGCATCGGCGGA
>Ga0207785_1000167_pt1 | contig 9574 bp, 10 predicted proteins | sample LuqExpMetageno74_FD_187831 | JGI IMG/M metagenome (GOLD analysis project Ga0207785, IMG submission 187831) | Tropical forest soil microbial communities from Luquillo Experimental Forest, Puerto Rico - Sample 74 (SPAdes) | ecosystem: Environmental > Terrestrial > Soil > Tropical forest ... | reverse complement strand
CGAACACCGAATCGATTGCACAGAATCCGGCAAACAGTGACGGACCCGCGGCGCCGCAAGATCGTAATGATCGCCACGATGTGTGCGCCATTTGCGTGACGCTAAGTCTCACATCGACTTCGTTATTGCCGATCGTTGCCTCACTTGTGTTGCCTGTGGCCTACGGCTGGGAATGGCCCGCCGACATTCAAACGGCGCAAGTCAGTTTCGATCTCGAATTCTATTACCGGGCCCGCGCTCCGCCCCACGTCTGACATCGACGGTTTATTCGCAATGTGGCCTGCCCAGACGTGGGCACGCCGTGTTTCGACTGTCATGAAGCGTGGAGAGTCCGTAGATGTCGCCGCAACACCGGTGTCGCAACGGTCGCGTTCACGATCAACCGAGAGGGCAAGGTTGTTGCAACTCATGTCATCCACAGCTCGGGCTTTGCGTCATTCGATCAAGAGAGATCGCTACGGTTCACGGGCGGCACCGTTCCCGCCGCCTCCAGCAAATCTGCCAGGACCGACATTCGATTTCACAGTGCCAATCCAGTTTAATATCCGATAGAAGGGCTTGGATGACCGTGTCGACTCCGCGACCGATTGTGGTGAGTGGTCTTTTTCTGGCCTTCTGTCCGTTACTCATCCTCATCACGTTCGACCCTGCGCTGGCCCAACCGTTCGGCTTACACAGCAATGCAGCGCCAGAGCCTGGCGGCTTCACCAGTTGGATCCTGGCCGAGCAGGCCAAGTTCTATCTCAAGCTATCGAGCCTTATCCGCGCTTCGAAAGCTGACGGCAGTGCCGCCTACACGCTGCTCGGCATTTCCTTCATCTATGGCGTGTTCCACGCTGCCGGGCCTGGTCACGGCAAGGCGGTGATTTCGTCCTATCTCGTCGCTAATGATGAAACCTGGCGCCGCGGCGTGATCCTCTCGTTTGCCTCCGCGGTGCTGCAGGCGTTCACTGCGATCGCTATTGTAAGCATCGCGGCAATCCTTCTAGGCGCCACTGCGCATGCGATGGGCAATACCGTGCGTGTCATCGAAATCGTGAGCTACGCGCTGATCGTGCTGATCGGCGCGCGTCTGCTATGGGTGAAAGGCCGCTCATTTCTGCATCTACTCCACGACGAGCAGCACGAGCACGCTCACGCTCATCATCACGACCATGTCCGCGGTCACGACCGCCGTCATCATGCGCATGACCACGATTACGGTCACCACGGTGAGGAAGAAGCCTCCGCCTGGGGCCACGCTCACGCGCCTGAACCGCAGGAGCTGAAAGGCCCGCATTGGCTGCGCCGAGGGCTTGCGGCCGTCGTCGCGGTGGGTTTGAGACCCTGCTCAGGCGCGATCATCGTATTGGTCTTTGCGCTCGCGCAGGGACTGTTCTGGATCGGCGTCGCATCGACCTTCGCGATGGGGCTCGGCACCGCTATAACGGTCGCTATTGTTGCCACCATCGCGGTCGGCGCGCGCGGCTTTGCCGGACATCTGGCGAAGGCAAAGCCCGGCGCGGGCTTGCTGATCGTGCGTGGGCTCGAGACCGCCGCCGCCGCTGTCATTATCTTGTTCGGACTAGCGCTGCTCACTGGTTACATGGTGAGCGAGCGGATGATGGGTGTCTGAGTCTTATCTCAAGTATGTTTTCCGCCATTGGCTCTTAGCGAAGCCGCGCGGAGCAGAAATGTCCCCTTATAGCCGGTCACTGCCAGGGACATGGCGCGGTTGTAGCAGGTCATCCTCATCACAGATTTTCCACAACAAATTGTTCTGCGTCGAATCCAGCCGTCGAAGTTACAAACCGCTTCTCCGCATCGTACGCCATGACTTCCAACGGATTCTCTCGATAACCGAACCGTTCTAAGCCATCGGCGTACGAGCGTAGAAAATTTTCGGGCCCGAGGACTCTCCACTGGATCACGTGGATGAGCTCGTGAAAGTGGATCGCCTCGTTTTTCGATTGATGCCGCTTCAGGAAGAACGTGTCCAGATACGTGATGGCATCCGGGTCGCTGCGCTCGAAATCGGCAAAGCGCGTCAGCCCCCACGACGACAGCGGCGGAATTGGCAACCGATCGACCAGCACGACGTTCGCTAATGCAAGAGTTTCAACTGAGAAATAAAGCGGCAGTCGCGGAAACCCGCAGGAGGCAACGCTTCGTGCTGCGCTTGAGTGAACCGTCAGGGTGCTGCGGAGCCAGCCGGCGATAAGAGGGTAAAATTTATCAAATTCTTGCGGAGTCATCGCTTATCGTTGGTGCGCCCGATAGGCAGCGACGTGTGCTGATGCGCCGCCAGGGCGGCTGTAGGCGCTCCGACCTTCGCATGTCCTTCCGTTCCGCGCGCGGTCATAGGGGCAGGCACAGGGATGGCCCGTGGCATAATAGGCGTCGCGGCTGTCTGGATGATCTCGACGATTTGTTGGCCAGACGATGACCGCGCGAACCGAGCGCTAACCGTACCGAGGGGAGCCTAGTGCTCCGATGAAACTGGCTAGCCAAATAGGAGTTTGAAATTCGTGGATGAATTGCGCTCGACGTCAGCGCGCAGATCACATTTTTCCTTAACATTCTGTGACGAAAAAGCGACGGTTCTGCGACGCGCCGTCTTTAAAGCAGCTCATGCGAATGCGGCGTTTGTGCGGTGCAGCGCATGAGGCGTATGCATGTATCGCATGTTTTTCTGCTGCTTTTGCGCGGAACGAATCCAAATATATTGCGTTGCAGCAATCAATAAAACTGCGAGAAACGCCTCGGAGTATCTCGAAGGGGATACCGCGTCATGACTTACGGTCCATCTGCAGTTGCCCCGCGCGAACTCAGTCAACCGGAAGGTTCCAGCAACCGCGCCAGTCGCAGCGGCCTATTGTTCCAGTTATTCGACGCCATGATGGCCTCGCGCCAGCGTCAAGTCGACCGCGAGATCGCGCGGTATCTTGCGAGCGTCGGCGGAAAGCTTACCGACGAAGCCGAGCGTGAGATCGAACGCCGCCTCCTATCCACGTTGTCGCGCTGGTGAAGTGGTTTCAACGTAGCCCTTTCGCCTACGAGCGCGCGTAGTTCCGAAGAAAACACAGGTGTTAGAAATGGCTGTTGCTACACAGAAGATTTGGTCGTGGCGGCCCAGGATGTTCTGGGCCGGCCGTGAAGCCATGGCGAAAACGCGACGCCTACCACACGAGGGAGCCAGAGCCGTGCCCGGTTCGCTTCATTCAGGCGTTTTCAGCGAAATCAAGATGTTAGATGTCTCTGGCCAATCGTTGCGTGTAGGAATCCGGCGTGGAAAAAGCAGCTCGCCACCGCTTGTCATATTCAATGGAATCGGCGCCAACCTCGAGCTGCTCGAGCCATTCGTTGAGGCCCTCAAAGGGATCGAGATCGTTGTGTTTGACGTGCCGGGCGTTGGGGGCTCGCCGGCACCGAAGCTGCCTTACCGTTATTCGAGAATCGCTCGGCTAACCAACCGGCTGTTGACGGCTCTCGGATATACTGGAGAAGTCGACGTCCTCGGGCTGTCTTGGGGAGGAATGCTGGCGCAGCAATACGCATATCTCAATCCGGATCGTTGTCGGCGATTAATTCTTGCCGCTACTGCGTCGGGGTGGACGATGGTGCCTGGACATTTCTCGGTGATTCGGAAACTAGCCAACCCGAACCGCCATTCGGATCCTGAGTACCTCCGGCGGATCGCCCCGGAGCTCTTTGGCGGTTCGTTTCGTCAGAATCCAAACCTCATCGATCAGCACATCGACCGAATACAGTCCCCGCCAAGAGTTGGCTATCTGTACCAACTTGCCGCCTTGTGGGGATGGACTAGCGTGCCGTGGCTGCATCGACTAACGCAGCCCATACTGATCATGGCGGGGACGGAGGATCCAATCGTCCCGCTAGTGAACGCCAAGATAATGCAGAGTTTCATTCGACGATGCGAGCTTTTCACGATCGACGATGGCCACCTTTTTCTAATTACACGTGCTAAGGAGGCCGCCTCCGTTGTAAAACAATTTCTGACCAGACCGATCGAGAAAGACCTCAAGATATCGTCGGCTGGCATCCGCTCCCGTCTGTCCCATCTGGCACGCAGACTTCGTTTCGAGCCCGGGAGGTTAAAGGCAAATTTCAGAGCGATAAGCGCGTAGATTCGGGCCCTTTAGGTCCGGGAGGAATCGCGAGTTACTCGCCCTCGGATGGGTGCTGGGTCGTAGTCGACCGCGGGCCCGCTTTGGCTACGATCGTTTTAACAGCTTCGATCAGAACCAATGATTATGCGGGTTTCAGTTAACCGCGGTCGTTAGGGTTTTCTGTATGCCTCGCTTGTGTGATATTAGCCCGCCATGCAGCTCCCGATCTGGCGGCCCAGGAAACGCCGGCGGCCCAGGAGGCGTTATTACAGCATCGTTGGCGAGAAAATTGTCACGGCGATGGGACTGATTTTCGTTTTGGCGTTGGTGGCGTTCATCGTGTTTGTTTATGGGGTGATATGGCCGTGATGCAGCCAATCGCGAGTCTAGGAGTCCCGTAGATTCGATTTCCTGCCTTGGTGGCTGGTGCTGAGACATGCTTGCGGCTATGCCCTGGCGAATTGGGGCACTGACACCCCGGACGTATCGGCCATCGCTCAATTCAATCCACGGTGCCCTTGTTGAGGAAAGGAAACGTCTTTCTTTTCGTTAGTGCCATAGTCTCAACGCTGGGCATGGCCATCTCCCCTAAAGTGCCGACGAGCAGCCAATTCCGCGGCGCGGACGTCCCGAAACAAATGGCCGTCAATCGCTGAGTAGTCGGGATCGGCGGAGAAGAAACGGAAGCCACCGCGGTCGCGGATCACGATGCCCGCTGCTTCCTCGTGAATCTCGATGACGAACCTGTCAGACATATCTTGCTCCGGTGTAGGCCGGTAAATCCGATGTGAATTGTTGCGACGAGAAAGGGTCGCGTGTCGTCAACACGCGCCGGTTGCGGTACAAACCAGGTCTGCAGGATGATGGCTGGAAAACGATTGTAAGCGACGTGCGGAAATGAAGCGCCATGGGATATTCTCCGTTGTTAGGAGCCCACGAATTCGCTTCGTGGCGCTTTAGCATTTTTGACGCGGTGCAAGCTGCTCCATCAAATCCCGCGATCTCTCGAAAGAGATGAGCACCAAGACATAACTTCGTTAGCGGGTCAACATCATGAGAAAAATAAGGTAATTTGTATTTTGCATGTGTAACGACACAGTATGCGCTTCTCTATGCGTCAAACAAAAAGAAGAACTGTTTTATAAGTACTTGGAAGGGTCCGAGGATTATGCAGTTCCCTAAAAGTGGGCGGCATTGCCCATATGGGGCTAAAAAAATTGGGAGCACGCTTGCACGGCGCTCGAATACGCGGTGGTTGAAATTGTCCCCCCTTGTATGAGGAGGACATGCATTTTAGAGTCCTTCAAACAGCGCTGTCGACAGGTAGCGTTCAGCAAACGACGGTATGACAACTACGATGTTCTTGCCGGCAAGGCCCGACCGCTTGCCAACTTCAAAAGCTGCGGCCACGGCAGCACCTGACGAAATTCCAGCCGGTATCCCTTCGTAACGGGCAAGCCCGCGCGCCGTTTCGAAAGCCGTCTCATTGGCGACAGTGATAACCTCGTCAATGACCGAACGGTCCAGAATTTCTGGAACGAAACCTGCACCAATTCCCTGAATTTTGTGTGGTCCGGGATTTCCACCGGATAACACTGGACTATCGGAGGGCTCGACAGCAACCACATGGAGCGAGGGTTTCCGTGGCTTGATGACCTGACCCACACCAGTGATAGTGCCTCCGGTTCCGACGCCGCCGACAAACACGTCAATTTCGCCGCCAGTATCGTTCCAAATTTCCTCTGCCGTCGTACGGCGGTGGATGTCGGGGTTTGCTGGGTTCTTGAATTGTTGCGGCATGACCGCGTTTTTCGTCTCGCGCAACAGTTCTTCCGCCTTTGCTATTGCGCCTTTCATCCCTTTAGCGGCATCAGTCAGAACGAGCTCGGCGCCAAGCAGTAATAGCATTTTGCGTCGTTCGACCGACATCGATTCGGGCATGACCAGTATCAATCGATAACCGCGGGATGCCGCGACGAACGCGAGCGCAATTCCCGTGTTGCCGGAGGTCGGCTCTATCAATACGGTGTCGGGTCCGATTTTTCCGGCGGCCTCTAGCGCTTCGATCATCGCAATGCCGATGCGATCCTTCACGCTGGCTGCTGGGTTAAAATATTCCAGTTTGGCAAGAATGTTCGCGTTAACGCGATGCATGTTTGGTAGGCGGCGAAGGCGAACGAGTGGGGTGTCGCCAATTGCTTCAACGATCGAGCCAAAAATGCCACCACGTCCCGGCCGGCGCGGTGTCGTCCTTTGTGTTTTGATCGAGGTCGCTTCAGTTAAAGACATGGTCGTCTCCTTCGAGATCCTTGTGTGCATTCGGCCCCGACGCTTAGTTAGCGTATAATAGTGGGTGCGATTGCCGGTAATTGGAAACAATAAACAATAATAAAGATGCCGTCCCTTGATATCCCCGAGATTGTTCTTGCCGCGATCGCTGTTTTTGCGGCCTTTGTAAATGGTGCCATTGGCTACGGGTTTTCCTCACTCACCGTGCCGGTCGCGCTCGTCTTTTATGCAAATCGCGTCCTCAATCCCGCCGTCGTCGTGATCGAGGTCTTCCTAAACATATATGTTCTCCTCATTAATCTGAAGGGCGTTCCGGCTGTTTGGAAAAGGGTGTTTCCCATTCTTATCGGGCTATTGCCCGGCATAGGAGTCGGAGCCGTTATTCTTGCGTCGGTTCAACCTGGCTGGATTAAACTCGGCACCTACGCTGTCATTCTGCCCCTCATCCTACTGCAAGCCGCCGGTTGGCGGAGGCCGATCCGGTCAACATGGGTTATCGGTCTCCCGTTTGGAACGTCGCTTGGCATCCTGTATTCGGTAACAACCATCTCAGGGCCGCCCCTAGCGATTTTGTTCAATAATCAGGGCCTGGTCAAAAACGAGTTTCGGGCCGGTCTCGCATTGGTTCGCGTGGCTGAATCAAGCGTGACGGCCGTCGTGTATTACCATCTCGGTCTTTTCATATCCGAAAGCGCGAACATCTTATTGCTGCTCATTCCCTGCGTTATGGTTGGAATACCGCTTGGCGCTTATCTCATCCGACGACTGGATGCCGAGACGTTTCGTCGTATATGTATGAGCTTTGATGCATGGGTCGTCGGATTCGGTCTCTCCAGGGTGTTGATTGAACTGAACTTGGTGGAAAGCCCGTGGGCCTACAGCGTGATGGCGATTACCATTTTGATAGATGCCTATTTGTTGTACATCTTTTTCACAGTACAGAAAGCGAGCTTACAGCGATCGCAAGCACTATGGACTGCGCAGAGACCCCGCGACCGGAGTGAGTCGCACGATCGCATTCCTTCGAACACGACAGAACTTCCCGCCGAGCCCTTCGGCCCACTCGGCCGCTTGCTCGGTTACGTCATTGCGATCGCCGCTGCTGCAATGCTGGTATACAGTGTTTTCCCGGGATTTCATCTGCTGCCTTAGGACGAAGCAGCACGGATGCAAACATGGCCACCGCCCAGCGAGCGGCGGCCTCCGGTATCGAAGGGTGCGTCGCCAGCCCTGTCATTTCAAGGAGGTGGCTCTTCCGAGAGCGCACTGGGCGCATCGGCTCTCCTTTTCGGTTCGGCATTTTCAATGCAGCGTCTCGATGGCCAAAGCGATGCCTTGGCCGCCGCCGATGCACAGCGTGACCAGGCCGCGCTTGAGACCGTCACGCCGCATCGAGTGAATGAGTTTTGTCGTGAGCACCGCGCCCGTCGCGCCAATCGGGTGGCCGTGGGCGACCGCACCGCCTTCGATATTCACAATGTCATCGGGCAATCCGAGTTCGCGCGCGACCACGATGGCGATGACGGCAAAGGCTTCATTGATCTCAACCCGCTCGACGGATCGGATATCCCAGCCAGCGCGCTGCAACGCCTGTTTGACCGCGGGAACCGGTCCTAGTCCGAACATGCCGGGCTCAACCGCGGCGATACCGTAGGCGACGAGCCGCGCCGTTGCCGGGACGCCGCGTTTCTCGGCCCATGCCGCATTGGCAAGGATCATCGCCGCGGCGGCGTCGTTCAATCCCGGCGCATTGCCTGCTGTGATCGTGCCGTTCGGGCGGAACGCCGGTTTGAGCCGCGCGAGCGTTTCGAGCGTCGTGTCGGGCCGGTTATGTTCGTCCTTGTCAAATTGCGTCGGTCCCTTTTTGCCCGGCACTTCGACGGGAACGATTTGCGCAGCGAAGTGTCCGGCGGCCTGCCCGCTAGCGAAGCGCTGTTGCGAGCGCAACGCCCAGCGGTCCTGTGCGTCTCGGGTCACTTGATATTTTTCGACCAGGTCTTCGGTATGCCAACCCGAATGGGCATCAGAAAACGCGTCGTTCAAGCCGTCGCGCAGCACGCTGTCGTAAAGTTGGCCGTCGCCCATGCGATAACCCCAGCGGGCGCGCGAAATGAGATGGGGTGCGAGATCCATGTTCTCCATGCCGCCGGCTACCGCGACGTCAATATTGCCGAGCGCGATCTCTTGCGCCGCCGACACGATTGCCTGGGCGCCCGAACCGCAGACGCGATTGACGGTAAGCGCCGGGGTCGTCACCGGTAGCCCGGCATGGACCGCCGCCTGGCGGGCCGGATTCATCTTGGTGCCGGCCTGAACGACATTGCCCATCACGACGGTTTCCACTTCGTCGGGGCGAACTCCAGCGCGTGCGACCGCGGCGCGGATCGCCGTAGCGCCCAGATTGGGAGCTGGCACGTCCTTGAGACTGCCGCCGAAAGTGCCGATCGCGGTCCTAACCGGTTCAGCAAAAACAACTGAGTGCGATGTCATGACAAACCTCCATTTGCAAAACTCACAAACGCGACGAGACTCGCAGCCTACACTTGGGCAAATCCGCCGTCGACGAAGAGCTCGATTCCGGTGACGTAACTCGCGTCGTCGGAGGCGAGAAACACCGCCGCCTTGGCGATTTCATCGGGCGTGCCAAAGCGGCCGAGGGGCGTCACGGCGTAAATCGTCTTCCGGCGCTGTTCTCCGGCCGGGCCGGAAGCCAACAGGCCATTCAAGCCCGGCGTGTCGATTGAGCCGGGACTGATCGCGTTTACACGAATATGGCGATGCTTCAGATCCGTGGTCCACGTGCGCGCAAAAGAACGCGCGACCGCCTTTGTGGCGGCGTAAACGCTGTTAGCGCTCAGCCCCTTGCTGCCAACAATTGAGGAGGTCACGATAATTGCGGAACCGTCGGGCATCAGCGGCAGCGCTTTCTGCACCGTGAACAGCATACCCTTCACGTTGATGCCGAAGATCGAGTCGTAGAGTTCCTCGGTGATGTCGCCGAGCGCTGCATATTTCGCCACGCCGGCATTGGCAAACACGATATCGAGCTTGCCTTTAATCTCTTTGATTTGTGCGATAATGCGATCGAGATCGTCGAGATTCGACACGTCGCCCTTCAAGGCTTTTACGTTCTTGCCGATGTCCTTGGCGGCCGAAGCCAGTTCCGCCTCGCGTCG
>Ga0207785_1000161_pt1 | contig 9790 bp, 9 predicted proteins | sample LuqExpMetageno74_FD_187831 | JGI IMG/M metagenome (GOLD analysis project Ga0207785, IMG submission 187831) | Tropical forest soil microbial communities from Luquillo Experimental Forest, Puerto Rico - Sample 74 (SPAdes) | ecosystem: Environmental > Terrestrial > Soil > Tropical forest ... | reverse complement strand
GCCGAGCCGACCATCATCAAGACGGTGTGGGGCGGCGGTTACATCTTTACTCCCGAGGTGAGGCGGGAATGAGCCGCTTTTTGCCCAAGAGCCTGTTCGGCCAGACTATCTTGATCCTGCTGGTCGGCCTGCTGATTTCGCACGCGGTCGGCGCTTGGATTTATGCCGGAGCGCGCGAGCGGGCGGTGCGCGCGATCGGTGGCTTCGCCGCCGCGCAGCGCGTCGCCAATCTGTCGCGTCTGGTCGACGAAGCGCCCGCCGACTGGCGACCGCGCATCGTCCAAGCGCTCAGCGACCCGACCTTCGGCGTCGCGTTATCGTCGCAGCCGCCCGACCTGCCGCTAAGCGATGCCGAAGGCGCTGCCAGGGCGGTCGAGGATTATGTGCGCCAGCAACTTCCCGGTCAGGGCGAGCGTCAGGTGCGCGCCGTGGTGTTGCAAGCTGATCGACCGCCGGGCCCATTCTTCGGTCCCCGACCGTTCGGCGGGCCCATGGGCGGCATGCCGGGCGCGATGATGCGCGACGTGATGGGACCGAACTTTGCTGCGTTCGGACCATGGCGCGGCCTGCAGGTGGCGGTGCAGCTCAGCGACGGGCAATGGCTGTCTTTTGCCACGACGCTGCCGCAGGGAGGGCCGTCGGTCTCTTGGCAATTTGTGATCTCCATGGCGTTGATGGGGCTGATCGTGCTCGCCGTCTCGGTCTGGGCCGTGCGCCGTGTCACCGCCCCACTCGGATTGCTTTCCGCTGCTGCCGACCGCCTTGGCCTGGACGTGACGGCGCCGCCGGTTGCGGAGGTCGGCAGCATCGAGATGCAGAAGGCAGCGCGCGCTTTCAACCGCATGCAGGAGCGGCTGCGCCGGCTGATCGAGAGCCGCACGCAGATGCTGGCCGCGTTGTCGCACGATCTGCGCACGCCGTTGACGCTGTTAAGGCTGCGCTCTGAGGAGGTCGCCGACCCAGCGGAACGCGACAAGATGCTTACCACCATCGGCGAGATGGACGAGATGATCGCCGCGACATTGGCTTTTGCCCGCGAGGAGGTACGGGCCGAACCGCGTCGCCGCGTTGATATTGCCGCACTGCTCGCGAGCGTAGTGGACGATATGACCGATGCAGGGTTGCCGGTAAACATGACCCCGGCCACGCCGCTGTCCTACGACTGCCAGCCCGGTGCGCTCAAACGCGCGCTCACTAATCTGCTCGACAACGCGGTGAAATACGGCAAGCGCGCGCAGGTCGCGATCACCACCGAGGGCAAGGCGATCGAGATCACCATCGACGACGAGGGACCTGGCATTCCCGAATCGGAGCTGCCAAAGGTATTTCAGCCGTTCTATCGCATCGAGGATTCACGCAGTCGTGACACCGGCGGCACAGGATTGGGGCTGGCGATCGCGCAATCCATTGTGCAGGCGCAGGGCGGCGAACTCACGCTCGCAAACCGTTCAGGCGGCGGATTGCGCGCCAGTATCAAGCTGCCAATCGATAATATTCATCGCAGCTGATCGAGGCGATTGACTAACCCGGCCTCACTCGTGACGCCGGTTCATCCCCAGCGGCCCAATGCCCGTTTTGGCGTATCGGATCAAATCCCGGAGCGAAAACCACAGGACGATGACTGTCGCCGGCCTTTAAAAGAAGGCATCGTGAATCCGCCAGGAAGCATCATGAATGCGCCAGGAAAAAGTGAAACTCCGAGATCGAGGATAAGATCTTCGCCTTTGAATGCGCTTTTAGCGCACGATAATCGTCTTTAGACCATTGGTGAGACGCTTTTAGCGCGCGACTCTGTCGGCGTCGCGCAATACGACATAAATCGCCGGGATCACCAAGACGGTGAGCAAGGTCGATGAGGCGAGACCGAACAAGAGCGAGATTGCCAGCCCCTGGAAAATCGGATCAAGCAGGATCGTCGCCGCGCCGATCATCGCGGCGAGCGCGGTGAGCAGGATCGGCTTGAATCGGACCGCGCCGGCTTCCAGTAGTACCGCTCTCAAGGTTTTGCCTTTACTTGCGCCGTGGCGGATGAAATCGACCAGCAGGATCGAGTTGCGCACGATGATGCCGGCGAGTGCGATGAATCCGATCATCGAAGTGGCAGTAAATGGTGCCCCGAACAACCAGTGCCCGATAACGATGCCGATCAGCGTGAGCGGGATCGGCGTGAGCACGACCAGCGGCAGTTTGAAGCTGCCGAACTGCGCCACCACCAGGATATAGATGCCGACGATCGCTACCATGAAGGCCGCGCCCATGTCGCGGAACGTGACATAAGTAATCTCCCATTCGCCATCCCAGAGAATCGTCGGCTTGCTTTCGTCGTCCGGCTGGCCGTGAAAGCGAATGGTCGGCTTGCCGAGCGTGCCCCAATCTTGCGCCTCCACCCGGTTGTTGACGTCGAAAATGCCGTAGATTGGCGCCTCGTAGGCGCCGGCCAGTTCCGCCATGATCATGTCGGTGAAACGCCCATCGCGGCGGAAGATGGTCGGCGAGCCCAATTCCTTGCTCACCCGCACCACGTCGCCCAGTTCGACCACGGTCTTGTTGCCGGGCACGCTGTTGGCCGGCACCGGCGTCGAGGCAATCAATTCGCTCCACGATAGATCCCGCTTTGGCAACCGCACCGTGATCTCGATCGGATTGCGGCCCTCACCGCGGTGCGAGTAGCCGACCGTGGTTCCGCCGAACAGTGCTGCGATGGTGTCGTAGACGTCGCGCTGCTCGACGCCGAAGAATTCCAAACGGTCCTGGTCGATCGAGATGCGCAGGCGCGGGCGCGACTCGCCGATCGAATCGTCGATGTCGACAACGTAGGGAACCGAGGCGAAGATTTTTTTCAGCTCATGTGCCGCCGCGCGTCGGTCGGTCGACGACGGCCCATAGACCTCGGCCAGCAGCGTCGCCAGCACCGGCGGCCCCGGCGGCACTTCGACCACACGGGCGACCGTGCCGGCCGGTAACGTCACCCTCTTCAAGCGGGCGCGCAGATCGAGCGCGATGGCATGACTTGGGCGCTCACGCTCATCGCGTGGCGCGAGATTGAGGTGTAACTCACCGAGTTCAGGCAACTCGCGGATGTAATAATGCCGCACCAGGCCGTTGAAGTTGAACGGCGCCGGCGTGCCGGCATAGGTCTCAATCGAGCGGATCTCCGGCAGTTGCCGTGCCACGCCGGCGATCGCAAACAGCGTGCGCTCGGTATCTTCGAGCGTCGCGCCTTCCGGCAGATCCACCACCACAGACATTTCCGACTTGTTGTCGAACGGCAGCAGCTTGACAGTAACGCTGCGCGTGACGAACAGGAGACACACCAGCACCGTCGCCGCCCCAACCGCACCCAGGAAGATCCAGGCCGAGCGCCGCGAGCGCACGATCGGCGTGGCGAAGCGCCGATAGAGCCGCCCGAGAAAAGCTTCGCCACGCGCGGCTTCATGTTCACCTAGCACCCGTCCTTGTGGATGCAGGCGCAGCATCAGCCAGGGGGCTATTACTATGGCGACAAAAAATGAAAATAGCATCGCCGCCGACGCATTGGCCGGAATCGGCGCCATATAGGGACCCATCAGCCCGGACACGAACAGCATCGGCAAGAGTGCCGCCACCACGGTCAAGGTCGCGACGATGGTCGGATTGCCGACCTCCGCGACCGCTTCGACCGCGGCCTGCAGGCGCGGGCGGCCATCCGCCATCGCCCAGTGCCGAGCGATGTTCTCGATCACCACAATGGCATCGTCGACCAGGATGCCGATGGCGAAGATGAGCGCGAACAGGCTGACACGGTTGATGGTGTAACCCATCAGCTTGGAGGCAAACAGTGTGAGCAGAATGGTGGTCGGAATGACGACCAAGGTGACCACAGCCTCACGCCAACCGATGGCGAAGGCGATCAGCACCACGATCGACACCGTGGCAAGGCCGAGATGGAACAGCAGCTCGTTCGCCTTGTCATTGGCGGTCTCGCCATAGTCGCGGGTCACGGTTACGTTGACGTCGGGCGGGATCAGCCGTCCTTCCACGCTGTGCAGTCGCGCCAGCAACTGCTCCGCCACCACCACAGCATTGGCGCCGGCACGCTTAGCAAAGGCGACACTGACGGCCGGTACGCGGTCCCATTGGCCGCTCTTCTCTGGCGTATCCATCCACACGCGGTGCTCTAGTGGACTCGGCCCGATCACGACCGAGGCCACATCGCGGACGTAAACCGGGCGATTGTCGCGGGTGGTGACAAGCAATAGTCCGATATCAGGAATGCCGGCGAGCGTCTGTCCGGCGGCAACGTTGCGCATAATGTCGTTGTCGCGCACCGATCCTGCCTGAAATGAGCGATTAGCGTCGCGAACCTTGGCGACCAGTTGTTGCAATGTGACGTCAAATAGCGCGAGCTTCTCCGGTTCGGGCTCGACGCGGATTTGCTGCGGATTGCCTCCGGTAATGTAATTGAGACCAACGTTGTCAGTCTTTACGAGTTCGGCTCGCAACTCTTCAGCAAGCTGATAAAGGTCCTTATCTGTCCAGCGCGCGGCAGCGTCCGGCTTAGGCGAGAGCGTGAGCACCACGACGGCAACGTCGTTGATGCCGCGACCGACAATCAGTGGTTCGGGAATCCCAACCGGGATGCGATCGAAATTGGCTCGAATTTTCTCGTGTACCCTCAAGATCGCATCATCGGCCTTGGTGCCGACCAGAAAGCGCGCCGTGACCATGACGCGATCATCGGCGGTCTGGCTATAGACGTGCTCGACACCGTCTATGCCTTTTATGATGGCCTCTAGTGGCTTGGTCACTAGTTCGACCGCGTCCGGCGCCTTGAGTCCGTCGGCATTGACCCGGATATCGACCATCGGCACGCTGATCTGCGGCTCTTCTTCACGCGCGATGGTGAGGAGGGCAACCAGCCCGACCGCGAGCGCCGCCAAGAGGAAAAGCGGCGTGAGTGGCGAGCGGATCGTCGCCTGAGTGAGACGACCCGACAGTCCAAGCTTCACGGGCGCACCAGGATGTCGCCGCTGTTAAGCCCGGAGAGGATTTCCAGCGCGTCTGGCATGTCAGGGCGCGGCAATTCGCGTCCACGCTGCACCGGCACATCGATCATCTCGCCGTTCTTGCGCACGCGCGCATAATCGATACCAAAGCGCGTGATGATAAAAGCGCTCGGCACGATGATGCTTTCGCGCTCGCCCGATGAAACCCACACTAAAATACGCTCGCCGACGAAGTAATCGCCGACACCGGCCAAGGTTGCGTCGGCAACGACCCGACCGTCCTGGATTTGTGGATAGACCAGCTTGATGCTGCCGAATTTCGCACTGCCGGCGCCCAGCCCCCCGCTGTCGACGCGCACCGAATCGCCAGCCTTGAGAAAACGGGCATGCCGCTCTGGCACACGAAGCCGCAACAAGAAATGTTGTTCGGCAATGCTGGCGATAGTTTCGCCTGACAGCACCACCGTGCCGACGGTCACCGGAACGGTCAGTACGCGTCCGGCGGTGGGCGCGAGAACGTGACCCTCGTCAATTTGCTGCTGCGTTACCGAGCGTTCGGCGGTACGCGATTTCAGCGCGTTGGAGGCGACATTGAACGCCGTGCGCGCTTGGTCAAGCGTTGTCTTCGGAACCGTGCCTCTGGAAAACAACTCTTCGTCGCGCGTGAGATCGGTCTGCGTCTGGGCGAATTGGGCCTCTAGGCCGGCGATCTGGGCGTCCAGCGATTTCATCTGCAGCAAAAGCTTTTCGTCGGCGATTGTCGCGACAACTTGACCTTGCTTGACCGCGTCGCCGATCTGTACGGCGAGTTCTGCGACCGTGCCGCCGATACGAGCCCGCGCCGGAACGATATTGGCGCTTTCGACCGTGGCAAATACGGCCTTTTCGTCACCCACGGTCTTCGGCGCGACGACGAATGTCTCTTGCGCCATGGATTTTTGAGCGAGTGCGGCTTGCGCCACCAACGCAAGTGCAGCCGTTACCAGGATGCCGCCACGCATGACTTTTTACCTCATCTCACTCGCGTCGCAATCGCTCATCGATGTGACGCAAGGTTTCGGCGGCGCGCCGGGTGCGACGTCTTGCCACGCGCGTCGGGCACGCACGCCGGCGCGCAATAAAGTTGGTAAAGCGTGCGCACCAGCTCGCGCGCCTGCGGGCTGCCGATCGAATACCAGATGGTCTGCCCGTCGCGCCGTGGTGTTACCAGCCCGTCCCGCCGCAGCAGCGAGAGATGCTGTGACACCGTCGAGTCGCGGATATTCAGGGCAGCTGCTAGCTCGCCGACCGAGCGCTCCTTTTCGATGAGTTGGCAAATGATGATCAGGCGGTGCCGGTTGGCCAGCGCCTTGAGCATCGCGCTCGCCTCATCGGCAGCAGCCAGCATGGCCTCAGCTTGTATTTTCATAGTTGCGAATATACGTATTTACGTATATATTGTCAACGCCGATTCAGTCCGCAGGAGGAGAGTTTCATGAATATCGATCGCGCGGTCTTTGCCCTCGCAGGCAGTATGGTGCTGCTCGGAGTGGTGCTGGGCTGGCTGGTTAGCCCTTGGTGGCTGCTGCTTGCAGCCTTCGTCGGGGGCAACATGCTGCAGGCGGCCTTCACCGGCTTCTGCCCAGCGGCCTCAATCTTTAAATGGCTCGGTCTTAAGCCGGGAGCCGCCTTTGCTGAAACCCGCACCGTCCGCTGAGTTGCTGCGCCAATGCCTTAGCAACCGGAGTGCCGCAAAGCGTTCACTTAGTCGGGTCGATGCCGGACAAAGGCGACTGTAGCTTGAGCGAACTGCACGAAATGATGTGGCAATGTGGGGCGTTGGCGAGTTTTAGCGATACGGTTGAGCGGGCTGAGAGGGCCGGGCCGATGAGGCCCCCGCTGCAGGAACTCTGCAACCGCCGAAAGATCTGGGCGGTGCTGTTCGTCGAACCGTCGCCACAGAACGCCGAAGTTGGTGCGACAGATACGCGTGGCTTATCGAGTATCGCGTGAGCACTTACTTTGGAGGCAAGCACGACGACTTGTGATTACACTTAAGTCATTGCGGCGCCGCCAGCGACCATGCTGTGCCGGTAAACTCCCGTAGGTGGATGTTAAATGGTTAGAACATTCGCTTACGGTGACCAACCCGCCACGGTGTTTCTACGATATTGTGAACATTCGGTCCCATCCGACGAAATCCTAAGTCGAAAGGTAAAAAGGCTATGACCTTAATTCCTGACACCTCTGTCTTCCAGAAAAGCCTCGCTGCGCTTCCGCTTGCAACTTACCAGCCCGGGGAAACTCTGCTCACCGCCGGCTCAAAAACCGGCCTCCTGCTGATCCTAAAAAAAGGGGCTGTTGTAATCGTCAAGGATGGCATTGAGGTAGCGAAAGTGTCCGAGCCTGGCGCGGTGCTCGGCGAGCTTTCTGCTTTGCTGGATAAGCCGCATACAGCGGACGTGCGTGCGTTGGAAACCACAGAGTTTCACGTCGCTAGCGCGGACGCCTTACTTGTGCAAAATCCAATCTCACTCCTTTACGTGGCAGCAGTGCTTGCAAAGCGACTCGACGCTGCCAATCAGGCTCTCATTGAGTTGAAAAGCCAAATTCGCGTCGGCCGGCCCCGCAGTGTGATCGACAAAACGGTTGAGAGGATGGAAGGGCTGCTGGGCTCGAGCGGTGCGAGTCTCACTGATGCCGGCCATTGGAGAGCGTAGTGCAATTCACAAGTTGGCTATAATGGATGGTCGAGCTAGGTGAGAACCGCCGATTGATAATGCCAACTGGGCGTCGTGCCACGCCTAAACAGGCAACGTCTGGTGCTTCATGTTCAAAACGGAAAGGAGAAACCACATGTCTCCGACTGCCACGAACACAATAAGACCATCGCTCCATCACGTGACAATGAAGACTTCCCGCCTAGATGAAATGATCAAATGGTACGCACTCGTGATCGGGACGCAGGTACAATTTCGAAATGAAACCGCTGCCTGGACAACTAACGACGACGCAAACCATCGAATTGCGTTTTTGGCCGTACCTGGTCTTTCGGATGATGCCGACAAAGTCCGCCACAACGGGATGCACCACTGCGCATTCGAATACAGCAGCTTTGCTAAACTAATGTCTACATTTGACCGCTTGCGACAAGCGGGCGTCGACCCAGCATTCTGTCTCCATCACGGGATGACGATCTCGCTTTATTACAAGGACCCCGAGGGCAACTTTGTCGAATTGCAAAGCGACAATTTTTCCGATTGGAGGCTTTCGGGAGAATTCATGCGAAATTCCCCGCAGTTTGCCGCAAACCCAATCGGCGTCTTCTTTGATCCGGCCCGCGTCTATGAGACTTTCAAGTCCGGCACTGATTTCGAAACGTTGCAAAGATCAGTCTATGCCGGCGCTTTCTTGCCCGATCCCATCCCCAATATAGGTTTGCCGGCATAGCGGGCGGATGCGACCGGAGCCCGATTCTGTCGCGCGCGAGTTCATGACGTCACGCTGCTTTGCGAAACAGCATTGTTTCGGCGACTAGACCGGGTCCAAAGGACATTGCGCAGCCTTTGGCAGCAGTTTTTGCTGAACGCATAAGCTCATCCAGCACAAACATCACAGTTGCCGATGACATGTTGCCATAGCGACGTAATACGTCGCGAGACGCAGCGAGCGCGGATGGACCGAGGTTGAGCGCGCGCTCGACGGCATCGAGAATGGTGCGGCCACCGGCATGGACCGCCCATAATGTGTTCGAAGTACCGTTGGTGGCAGCAAGTATCTCGTTCGATTCGGCACGCAGTGCGTCATAGATCGCCTGAGGAACCTTCCCTGACAAAATCATGTCAAATCCAAAGTTGCGAATATTCCAGGCCATTAACTGGCGTGTATCCGGCAGGAGCAGGGCTTTAAAACTGTCAAGAGCAATGCCGTGTGGCTCGGCTGTGACTAACGAAGCCGCGCAGCCGTCGGAGAACAGCAGGAAGCAGAGCAACTGGGCGAGATCCTTCGTCTCCTGGAGGTGCAGCGTGCATAACTCCAGATTGAGAACCAGGATCCGTGATGCGGGTTCCGAACGAACGATGTGGCGCGCGAGCTTGAGTGCGTTTATTGCCGCGTAGCAACCCATGAATCCAATGATAGTCCGTTCGGCTGAATCGGGCAGGTTACAACGTTCAATCACCTCGATGTCGAGCCCCGGTGCCGAAAAGCCGGTACAGCAAGTGATCAAAAGATGAGTAATTCGCTTGCGATCGATTCCGAGGTCGAGCTTCTCGATTGCGTTGACAGCAAGTTGCGGTGCGCGAACTTCAAACTGTCGCATGCGAGCGGCGGTGTCAGGAAAACGTCCACGAACATAGAATGAGTCGACATCGAGCGTGCGCCCCATACGGCAATCCGCAGTGGGAGCGAGATAGGAATATCTGTGTTCGATCCCAGATCTCTCGATCATCTTTTTCAGCAGTGTCGACGAACGTTGGTTATCTTCAAGCAATGCGCATGCGTATCGCAAGAAAGCCGCGTGCACGTCATTAGGTGGTACTGCCGTCGCGATCCGATTGATATGTGCTGTTACCATTTTTGGCTCATCATAATAGCGAACGCCACATCACCGCTTTGTTCAATCAAGGCAAAGATAGGCGACACGCGGGCGGCGAGGAGGACAACCGCCCGACCCCGTCTAAAGCCGACTTCGCAGTCCTTGCTGAGGGTTGCTTTAGGTTGTCATATATGTGTCCGTCCAGAAGCGCGTGTCATCCCCATTCCTCATAAACAAACAGCGTATCATTGCCCTTATTCCAACGGAATTGCCTGCGCTAGTAGCCAGC
>Ga0207785_1000155_pt1 | contig 10221 bp, 10 predicted proteins | sample LuqExpMetageno74_FD_187831 | JGI IMG/M metagenome (GOLD analysis project Ga0207785, IMG submission 187831) | Tropical forest soil microbial communities from Luquillo Experimental Forest, Puerto Rico - Sample 74 (SPAdes) | ecosystem: Environmental > Terrestrial > Soil > Tropical forest ... | reverse complement strand
ACCGGACGAGCCGCTCCCGAACAGCGCGTGATGATGCCGAGCGAGACCAACGGCTGGCCACTGCAACCGAGCAGCGAGCCGCCGCCGATCGTACCCGCCCGTTCCTACCGTGCGACCGCGATCGAAGAGCCATGGCATCCGCCGGAGCCGGGCGCGCGGGCGCGTCCAGCGGAAAATCTCGCCGGGCCGTCCGCGGATGTGACTCCGCGCGTCGCTACGCCTGAACCGGCCTCGCGCGCAGCCTCGCCGGTGGTGCCGCCGCCAGTCGCCGAGTCGACCGCTTCGCCGTCAACCGACCACAATCTGGCGGAGATGGCGCAGCAGCTCGAGGCCGCGCTGCGGCGCGCTCCGATGCCAGAGAGCCGCCCGCCGGTGACCGATCCGCTGGCCGCCAGCCCCGCGCCGGCCCGCGATTTGAAGCCGCGGATCGAGCCGAAATTCGAGCCGAAGCCTATGGCGGAGGCGAAGCCTGAGCCCAAGGTCGAAACCAAGATCGAGCCGAAAGTCGAACCGAAGCTCGAGCCGACGCCGGCGAAGGCGCCGCTTGACAGTCTCGAGGAGGAAATGGCCAACCTGCTTGGCCGTCCGCTAGGAAAATCGTGATAGGCGCTCGGTTTCAGCCGAGTTGCGTAGTCTCTTTGTGTCCAAAACGCCGATGCGAGGCATGAGGCCGGGCATCATTGTCACATCACGATTTTGCGCCATTCAGTCGTCGCGATAGATGCGCTCACGCCGCTCATGGCGCTCCTGCGCTTCAACCGAAAGCGTGGCGATCGGACGCGCCTCCAGACGGCGTAGAGAGATCGGCTCGCCCGTTTCCTCGCAATATCCATAAGTGCCATCGTCGATGCGCGTGAGCGCCTCGTCAATTTTGGCAACAAGCTTGCGCTGGCGATCGCGTGCGCGCAGTTCAATAGCGCGGTCGGTTTCCGACGACGCGCGATCGGCGAGATCGGGGTGGTTTTGGTTCTCTTCCTGCAGATGCTGGAGTGTTTCCTTAGCCTCCTTGAGGATGTCTTCCCGCCACGCGAGTAGCTTCGCGCGGAAATACTCACGCTGCCGCTCATTCATGAACGGCTCTTTGTCAGACGGCCTATAGGTTTTTGTTTTGGCCAACATTTCCGTTGAACTCCTGTCTTCTTATATTCTTGGACGGAGGTCTGTCCCCTCCCAGTGGGGCAGGCTTTATATACGGGCGCTAAATTTCGGACAATATCCGAGCAAATTTCCTGCGGGCGATCGGCTAAGTGTCAAACCAATCCGCGCGGGCCTCCGCGCGCGGTCGAGTTATCATGTCGGATCAATGACATAGCGGATACTGACTATGACCGCTGGCGGAGCCGAGCTTGCGAGCCGCACCGCAACGCCAACCTGATTTCGCCATAACAGTCACATCATTGCTGGTGCTCAAGAGCGCAAAGACCGTGATCGAAGACGTTGCTATGCGCGGCACGACCGCCAGTCAGATCGCAATCCGTTCGAACAGGAAGCCAATCTGTTTTTGGGGCTTCCACACGCCTAACAAGCGGTCGGATCTCAGGGAAAACAACGATTCCGAACCTGACGCGCGTTCAAGGCGGCTGTGGCCGATCCCAAGCGTAATCCGCCCTGGCTTGAGATTTATGCCGGGCCGCCGGCCGTCGGCGTAAACTTCAGCGCCACACCGTTCATGCAGTACCGTAGGCCGGTCGGTTTCGGCCCGTCGTCGAACACGTGGCCCAGATGCCCCTCGCAGCGCCGGCAATGTACTTCGGTGCGCGTCATGAAGAACGAACGATCGGTCGAGTTTTCCACCGCGTTAGGCAGCGGTGCATAGAAGCTCGGCCAGCCGGTGCCGCTCTCGAACTTGGTGTCGGACGAGAACAGCGGGAGGTCGCAGCCGGCACAGGAAAAAATGCCCCTGTGCTTTTCGTTGTTGAGCGGGCTCGTGCCGGCGCGCTCGGTACCGTGCTGGCGTAGCACCATGTATTGGCTGGCGGTGAGGCGCTGACGCCACTCCATGTCGGAGAGTTTGCGCCAGTCGATCGCTTCGGTCGTCGTCATCGTTTCTGCCTCACCCATCCTGTTCGCGGCAATCAGCACGCCGAGCGCAACACCGGCCGTCAGCAGGGCTCGTCGGTCGATCATGTCAACCTTCTCCCTTGGGTTCGGTACGCCCGGTGCCGTCGGCCGATACTTGCTCGCAGTGCAGCTTGGGCCAGTATAGCCGGAGGTGGTGGATTAGGCCCGGCACCTTGCCGAAATCAGCGTCCGTGCGCCAAAAGCAGCCGCCGGCGAGCGTGGGAACCGCCTGCCCCGGTCCCGGCTTGGGGAATGGAGCAATTTGTGCTGCGGCAGAGCCACGGTGGCCCAAGGCAAAACCGAGAAGGAGATGGCGCATCAGAACCTTCCAAAATACCTGGCGGTCATCACATATACGTTCCGGACGGCCTGAGTATTCAATTTCCCATCACTGATCCATCACGCTTAAGCGAGCCGAAGCGGCAAAATGCCCCTGAATCGCCTTGCCCGAGCTCCGTGCACTGCCTAGTGTCGCCTCGAAAAAGCGAGGAAATGCATGCGTTTTGAAGGCACCGAAGGTTACGTGGCGACCGACGACCTGAAGGTCGCCGTCAACGCCGCGATCACCTTGGAACGACCGCTGTTGGTCAAGGGCGAGCCGGGCACCGGCAAGACCGTCCTGGCGCTCGAGATTGCCAAGGCGCTCGGAGCGCCGCTGATCGAGTGGCACATCAAGTCCACCACCAAGGCGCTCCAAGGCCTCTACGAATACGACGCGGTGTCGCGCCTGCGCGACAGCCAACTCGGCGACGAACGCGTCAAAGACATACGCAACTACATCAAGCGCGGGAAATTATGGGACGCCTTCGCCTCCGACGAACGCCCGGTGCTGCTGATCGACGAGATCGACAAGGCCGACATCGAATTCCCCAACGACCTCTTGCTTGAGCTCGATCGCATGGAGTTCTTCGTCTACGAGACCGGCGAGACCGTGAAGGCGCGCCGCCGGCCGATCGTGATCATCACCTCGAACAACGAGAAGGAATTGCCCGACGCCTTTCTGCGCCGCTGCTTCTTCCACTACATTCGCTTCCCCGACGCAGATACGATGGCGGCGATCATCGAGGTTCATTTCCCGGGCATCAAGCAACGGCTGATAAGCGAGGCGCTCAAGCTATTCTACGAGATCCGCGAAGTGCCCGGCATGAAGAAGAAGCCGTCGACGTCCGAGTTGCTGGATTGGCTGAAGCTGTTGATGGTCGAGGACATCGGTCCGGAGATCTTGCGCCAGCGCGATCCCAAGAAACTTATCCCGCCGCTACATGGCGCATTACTTAAAAACGAACAGGACGTACATCTGTTCGAACGCCTCGCCTTCATGGCGCGCCGCGAGGGGCGCTAGAGGCTTCTCACAAAGTCTGGCACTTTCAGGGTTTTCGGCCGGCCCACCGTCCGCCCAGCGCGCCTTGCTGCGTGCCACCGGTCTCGCATCCAGTGAGCGCCAGCTTGGCGAGCTGGCAAGCGGATCGAGCCGTGGAGACTTTCACAATTCACTCAGGCGCTGCGGGCGCTGCTTGTCTTTCCATGACAGCCGGCGCGTGTCCACTGCCAGCCCGCACGGCGGCACGAGCTTTTCTGCGCGTGCGCACCTTCTCGCGATAGCGCGCGAGCACCTCGCCGATGGCCTCGAGCGGGCGTGTCCCCCAGTAAGCACCCTGCGCCAGCACCCGACCGAGGGTGCCGCCGGCCCAGACCAGCTCGTAAGGTGCAAACATCCGCCAAGTTTGGTCGGACTCGACGATGCCGCGTGCGACCAGTTCGCCGGCCATCGCGGTAGTGTTGAGCCCATGACCGCCGAACCCGCTCACCACCCACAAGCCCCGCTCGATCTCTCCGATCTGCGGCATGCGATGCACGGGGCGACCTAGCGTGCCGCGCCAGAGATGCGCGACTTCGACTTTGCCGAGCGCGGGAAAATTGCGCTTGATATCGGCGACGAGCCCGCGCTGCACCCAGCGAGGATCCGCCTCCCAGGACCGCATGCGGCCCGACCATTGCAATCGATCGACGCCGACGACGCGATAATGATTGTCGGCGCGGTTGGTGTCGCTCACTGCGCCGCGATAGCGTACCACCTCATCTAGGATCGGACCGAGCGGCTCGGTCACGAGCACGAAGGTAGAGATCGGCAACAGCGTGGCGCCGAGTTGCGGCATTAGGTCGCTAAGCTGCACATTGCAGGCGAGCACCACATGCGCTGCGCGCACCATGCCGCCCCGCGTCTCGATGCGCTTGCGCACGCCGGCCGGATCGATCGCGATCACTGGTGTGTGCTCGAAGATATGCGATCCGAAGGTCTGTGCGTCGGCGGCGAGCCCGAGCGCATAATTGAGCGGATGAATATGAATGGCGCCGGGGAAATGCAGCGCTCCGAAATAGCGCGGATTTGGCAGCACCTCGCGCACTCGCTCGGTCGGCCAGGCTTCGACATTGGCGCCGATCCAGCGCATCCGCTCGACCTCGCGGCGGGTGGTGTCGTCATCATGGAGCTTTGACACGTGGAGCCAACCGGGCACCGGATCGACGCCGGGCATGCCGGTTTCCGCGATCGTGCGCTTGACGTATTCGACGCCCTGCTCCGACAACGCCCACAACTGCTTGGTATGGTCGAGCCCGATGCGCTCGACCATGTTGTCGATGGTCTCGTGAAAGCCCGGCAGAACGAAGCCGGTGTTGCGCCCAGAAGCCGCCCAGGCGACGCGGTGCGCCTCCAGCACCGCCACGGACCATTTGCGCTTCGCCACCTCCCGCGCGACGGTCAGGCCGGCGAGGCCGGCGCCGATCACGCAGACATCAACATCGAGATCGAAGTTGAGCCGCGGGTGTTCGGGGCTTGTAACCCGGGTCGCCTCGTACCAACTCGCTGCTGTGTCCTCGCCTTCGCTCATCGGTTCCCAGCCCCAATTGACCACACTGCGGCGCCTACAATGTGCATGCTAGACTGCTGCAGATTCGATATCGACGCCCTTCTAAACCCACAATCCGATACACCATGCGCCGTCTCTTGTTGTTTCGCCATGCCAAAGCCGAACGATCCGAGCCCGGCATGCAGGACCAATCGCGCGGCCTGATCGATCGCGGCTGCAAAGATGCGGCCAAGATCGGTGACTATATGGCGGGCCACGGGTTAGTCCCGGACCGGGTGGTAGTGTCGCCCGCGGCGCGCTGCCAGGAAACCTGGAAATATGCTGCCGACGCCTTCCGCCCGGCGCCGCCCGCGATCTCATCAGAGAAGCTCTACGACGCGACGCCCCATACAATTCTGGGCGTGGTCAAAGATACCCCCGTCAACGCCCACACGCTGCTGATCGTCGGCCACAATCCAGGCCTGCACGAGCTCGCGCTAATGCTCATTGCCTCTGGCGACATCGATGCGCGCGAGCGCTTGCGTGAGAAGCTGCCAACCTCAGGGCTTGTCATTATCGATTTCGCGCTCGACAACTGGACCAAACTGCACCCCCACTCAGGCCGGCTGGAGCGGTTCGTCAACCCGAAATCGCTCGCCGCGGCGAATTAACGCGACCTATTGCGGCAGGGACTGCCCTCAACTTCAACGCGAAAAAATGTCATGATTGGCCGCAGTGAAAGAGGGACGCTGTCATGTTCAAGCAGACCCTGGTCCCCATCGACCTAGCCGACACCGATTTAGCCAAGCCTGCCATCGCCACCGCGGTGCAGATGGCGCGCAGCTCGGGCGGCTCGGTGCGCCTGATCAATGTCCTGCCGATTACGCCGGTGATGCTGGCGGAATATGTACCAGCCGATTTTGACCTGCAGCAGCGCAAGTCGGCGGAGGAAGCGATGGCCATTATCGCGCGCGAGAGCGGCCTCGATGCCTCTCATATCTCCTACTCCGTGCGCCAAGGCGGCATCTATCATGAGATACTGGAAGAGGCGAAGGCGATGAACGCCGACCTGATCGTGATGAGCTCGCACCGGCCGGCAATGCGCACCTATTTCCTCGGCTCAAATGCCGGACACGTGGTGCGCTATGCCAAATGCTCGGTGTTGGTGGTGCGCCACACCAAGACCGCGCCCGGTCAGCCGGGCAAACATTTGCCCAAAGGAGTATTGGGCCGGTAGAAGTTCGGCCGCTTGCGCCGGAAAAAATTGGTGGCCGCGCCGCAGCAACAAATGAGATCACGAAGACGTCTTAAGGCTGGCGAAAGACGGGCTGACAGACAGGGGCTTTTGTGCTCCGCGGTTGTTTTTGGGCGCCCTTCCACGGGCAACAACTGGCATTATATCCAGCGCATGCGTGCACTAATCGTTATTGCGCTATTTGCCCTGCTGGCGCTGTCGCTCTGGTTTGCGGGTACCGCCTGGCAGCGGCTCGGCGGCGACCCGATCCCGCTCTATGGCTGGATCGCCATCGTGGGCGGCGTGTTTTTCTCGTTGCTGATCGGCGGTGGGCTGATGGGGCTGGTATTTTATAGTTCACGCCACGGCTACGATGACGATGTGCAGCGCAGCGATAAGTAGCAAGAGGTGGTGATAGGCTCTTTTTCGGGCGACCGACCTCGTGCAATATAATTGCGCTGTGAAAGAAGCGGTTGGTCCGATCAACTGGCCAATTATATCTGCATCTGCGTTCGGGGCTTCTTGGATATCGTGGCGCTGTCGCCAGCGTCGAATGAAAAGAGTCGCAAGGCCGAATCCACGGCTGGGGAGGACTTATGTGGAATCAAATTTACAACCCACTCGGCAACACTGCGCTGTCGACCTGCGCGGCGGCATTACCCGTCGTCACGCTGCTGGTGCTAATCGCCTCCAATAAAGTGAAGGCGCACATCGCGGCGGTGATCGCGCTGATCGTCGCCAATCTCGTCGCGATCATCATCTTCACCATGCCGGCCGATATGTCGCTGCGCGCAACCGTGCTCGGCGCGGTGACCGGCTTTTTCCCGATCGGCTGGATCGTACTCAATGTCATCTTCCTCTACCGGCTGACGGTGGAGAGAGGCGTGTTTGAGACGCTGCAGACGACGATCGGCGGCGTTACCGAGGACCGCCGGCTGCAACTGCTGCTGATCGCCTTCTCGTTCGGCGCGTTTTTTGAGGGCGCCTCGGGCTTCGGCACCCCGGTCGCCGTCACCGGAGCGATTCTAATTGGCCTCGGCTTTTCGCCGCTCGCCGCCTCCGGCCTGTCGCTGATCGCCAACACCGCTCCGGTCGCCTATGGCGCGCTCGGCACGCCGATCGCCGGCCTCGCCAGCGTCACCGGCATCGATCCGTTTCTGCTCGGCGCCATGGTCGGCCGGCAACTGCCGTTCTTCTCGCTGATAGTGCCGTTCTGGCTGATCTGGGCGTTCGCCGGTTTCAAGGGTATGAAGGATGTATGGCCAGCCGTCCTCGTCACCGGCGTCTCCTTCGCAATCCCGCAGTTCTTGATCTCCAATTTTGTCAATCCGTGGATCGTCGACATCGGCGCCTCGCTGATCTCGATGGCCTGCCTGATCGCTTTCCTCAAGGTCTGGCACCCGAAGGTGATCTGGGCTTCGCCAGCGCTGCGCAGTCATGACGACTCCGCCGCCACCATGGCGACGAAACCCGCGAAAGCTGTATCCAAGCCGACGACCGCGCAAGTTTGGCTCGCGTTGTTGCCGTGGATCATCGTTTGCGTCGTGCTACTGGCCTGGGGCACAAATGCGGTCAAGAACGTCCTGAACGTCTACGCCACCTGGAATTATCCGGTGCCGGGCCTGCACAACATGATCAACAAGGTCGGGCCGGTAGTGCCGAAGCCGACGCCGGAAGGCGCGGTATTCTCCTTTACGTGGCTGTCCTACACCGGCTCCGGTATGTTGATCGCAGCCATCATCTCCGGTTTCCTGCTCGGCTTCTCGCCGGCGAAGCTCGCGACTGAGTACGGTAAGACCATCAAGGTCTGCGCCTATTCGCTCATCACCATCTCGGCGATGCTGGCGATCGGCACCCTCACCCGCCTGTCCGGCATCGACGCCACTCTTGGCCTCGCTTTCGCCGGTGCAGGTGTGTTCTATCCTTTCTTCGGCACGCTGCTCGGCTGGTTGGGCGTGGCGCTTACTGGATCGGACACCGCTTCGAACATCCTATTCGGCAACCTGCAGAAGATCACCTCGCAGCAGCTCGGCCTGTCGCCGATCCTGATGGGCGCTGCCAACTCCTCTGGCGGAGTCATGGGCAAGATGATCGATGCGCAATCGATCGTGGTGGCCTCCACTGCCACCAACTGGTTCGGCCACGAGGGCTCGATCCTGCGCTTCGTCTTCTTCCACTCAATCTCGCTGGCCTGCCTGGTCGGCATCCTAGTGATGCTGCAGGCCTACGTCTTTACTGGCATGATCGTGGCTGGGCCCTAGAGCGTCACCTACTGCTGCAACGCAGCCCTGCATCGCAAGATGCAGGGCTTTTTGCTATACAGACACGCTTTCACGCTGCCGTCAGGAAAATCGCGATGTCCAAGACCCTCGTCCAGGAGCAATTCGGCAAGACCGCCGTGAGCTATCTCACCTCCACCCCGCATGCCAAAGGCGCGAGCTTGGAGCGACTGGTCGAGCTCACCGACCCGCAGAAGACCTGGCGCGCGCTTGACGTCGCCACTGGCGGCGGCCACGTCGCCTATACCTTCGCGCCGCATGTTGAGCGCATGTGGGCGACAGACATCACCCAGGAAATGCTCGACATTGTGAAGGGCGAGGCGCAAAAGCGTGGCCTCGCCAATGTGCGCACCGCCTATGCCAAAGCGGAGGCACTGCCGTTCGAGGACGTAAGCTTCGAACTCGTCACATGTCGCATCGCGCCGCATCACTTCGATTCGATCCCTGACTTCCTCGCCGAGGTGCATCGAGTGCTCATGAAAAACGGAATCTTTGCTGTGGTCGACAACGTGGTGCCGCCAGGCAGCGTTGGAGATTACATCAACGCCTTCGAACGCTTCCGCGACCCCAGCCACCTCCGCGCTTGGACCATCGACGAGTGGCGCGGGGCACTCGCCAAGGCAGGGCTCAAGATCACGCACGAAGAGCAGATCTACAAGCGGATGGAATTCAAGGACTGGGCCGCCCGCCACGACCCCACCATGCAGAATTTCCTGCGTGCCATGCTGACTCAAGCCACGCCCGAGGTGGAAGCGGTGATAGAGCCGAAGGGCTCAGGCACCGACCTCACCTTCCGTCTGTGCGAGGGCCTGTTCATCGCGAAGCGACCGTAGGCCGCCGGCTCGGGTGAAAAGCGAAAGCCTTTGCAACCCATTGCGTAGAAATTAATAACTCATTTGCCCCTCCCTCAGGCGCTAAGGCGGTGCGCAAAGTGTTTCGGCGTCGCTTCCAATGGCAAACCGGCGCACCTCAAGGATTACGGGCTGAGTTCTTGGGACCGCCCGCGTGCGGGAGGACAAATTGATTTGCCTCAACAACACTCCAGTCCGGCGGCTCTGACTTTATATTACCATCCCGGCGGGGAGCCGAGATCATGCTACGCCCTATCGTGTGAATAGCGACCTGCCGTCAGTGCGAAGACACCTGCTCGAAGCCCAAGATCAAGATATCCACATGATCGTGTGGGCGGCCGTGAAACACTCTTACGTTAAAGTCGGCAACATGTGGGTGCCGCGCGAAGACGGCTCAAATTATTCGATAACAGTCGGGGGCCGGCGGTCCATACCGCACGCATTCCAGCTGCTAACAAAAATATCTTGTAATCAGCCGGAGCCTGCGATGCGCCGGCTGATCACTTAGCGCACCAGCTCTCGCATCGCGCGGTCGAGCCCGTCCAGCGTCAGCGGAAACATCCGCCCGCCCATGAGCTGACGCACCATCTGGATCGAATAGGTGAAGTCCCATTCCTTCTCCGGCACCGGGTTAAGCCATACGCAGGACGGATAGGTGCGCGTAACGCGTTCGAGCCACAGCCCGCCGGGCTCGTCGTTGTAATGCTCGACCGAGCCGCCCTGCGCGGTGATCTCGTAAGGACTCATTGAGGCGTCGCTGACGAAAATCACTTTGTAGTCGTGCGGATAGGTGTGCAGCACGTCCCAAGTTGCGGTGTGCGCCTGGAAACGGCGGCGGTTCTCCTTCCATACCTTCTCGTAGAGGCAGTTGTGGAAGTAGAAATATTCCATGTGCTTGAACTCTGAGCGCGCCGCCGAGAACAATTCCTCAGTCGCCTTGATGTGCCAGT
>Ga0207785_1000141_pt1 | contig 10618 bp, 12 predicted proteins | sample LuqExpMetageno74_FD_187831 | JGI IMG/M metagenome (GOLD analysis project Ga0207785, IMG submission 187831) | Tropical forest soil microbial communities from Luquillo Experimental Forest, Puerto Rico - Sample 74 (SPAdes) | ecosystem: Environmental > Terrestrial > Soil > Tropical forest ... | reverse complement strand
GCTCTTGTGAAAACTCAGTCTGCCAATGCAATAAGCCGGAAATCTCCTTTCGTGAGGCGACTGTGACCGTGCTACTTAAGTTCGAGTACTTAAACGAACCGGCGCGATCAATCCGCACGTGCCCTCCCTTAGGTTCATTGAACCACTGTCTGACCGGGCAGCGACGATGAATCTGACTGCGAGCGGCCAGAAAAACGTCGCCGGCGCCAGCATCATACCGGCAATTGGCTTGCTGGTATTGGGCTGGCCTAAGTTAATGAAAGCGTTCGTAGATGGGAGAAGTCATTGCGGTCGCGAAGGGCAAGTGCGCGGCTGCGAGAAGTACCCGCCTCCGGAACCGCGGAGCAATTACGCAGGTGCGAGCAACGCGGAACTTGGGGCTGTAATCGGTAAACACGGCATTGATGCTGGTATCTAACGCAGCGGTCACGGGAAAATGCAAACCACCTTGGCAATTTTCGATCAATGATTCAGCTGGCCCAGACCTACGGCATTTGGTTTGTCGCGGCGCTAATCACACTCGAATGCAGTGGTGTACCGGTGCCGGGGGAGACGACGCTTATAGGATCGGCACTTTACGCGGCTACTTTTCATAAGGTTAGTGTCTGGATGGTCATCGCCGCTGCAATTTTTGGCGCAATTGTAGGCAACATTATTGGATATTCTCTGGGTCGGATGTTCGGCTATCGGATGTTAATTCGATATGGATCTTATCTGCGGCTGTCAGAACCGCGACTTAAAGTAGGCCAGTATCTTTTCAACCATTATGGGATTGCGGTTGTCATCGTAGCTCGGTTCGTGCCGCTGCTGCGAAGCATGGCACCCCTTCTTGCTGGTGTTAACAGAATGCCCTTGCAACCATTTTTCGCTGCGACGATAGTCAGTGCTGTCGTGTGGGTAATGTTTGTTGGAGTAGTGGCGTTCTATTTTGGGCAGGAGATAATGCGGTTATCGACTACCGCGATGATTATCGTGGGCCTGCTGGTTGTTGTCCTTCTTGCAACCATCGCGGTTTTAATCAGCCGTCACGAGAGCCAGTTGCAAATCAAAGCGGAAAAGGAGATTCCCGGTCTCCTGCCGCGAGTGTGAAAAAGACGCCCGCGCCGCTCTGCGGAAATCGTTAATTTCAAAATTAGCTACCCGGTAACGATCAGCCGCGCTCTTGAGCCAACAATCGCACGACGTCCTTGCCTTCCCGTCCTTTGTCGCGATTTTCCGGCGTCTCTTTGCCAAGTGACGTGCCCGCGACGAAGCGATAGATGTCGGCTGCCCCTTGAAACATTTTTGGGCTGACGCCGGCAGAGCCTAAGGTCTTAGAGATTTCAAGCATTTCAGGCACCCAGCGATAGGCCTTGGGGGTTAAGTCCGGAAATTGGCTCAATACCCACTTATAACGATCCGCCTGGGATTGCTGTAACTGCTGTTCGAGTAGCCCGGCGATGCCCAGGCGTTCGGCGGCGATCAGCACCTCCAGCCACAGCGCCTGTGTCCCCTTGTTGAGGGCGCCATAGCACATCTTGAGTGCGCTCGCGTCGGCTAGTCCTTCTCCGATTGGATGCACGAGGAGCTGCGGCCCTGCAAGCTGTTCGAGATCGGAAGCGCCGGGGCCCGATACGTACAAATTAGTTTTCGCGGTGCCGCGCGGCGGCGGTCCGATGATGCCGGCGTCGAGAAAGCGCCCGCCCGCTTGTTCAACCAAGGCTGCGATTTCATGCACGGTCTGCGGCGCGATCGCATTGCAGTCGACAATCAGCGTTCGGCGGCCACTGGCGCGGATGGCCTCCGAGACTTCGCGCGCGAAATCGACGGCAGCGCCCGGATCCATGATCGAAAGCACGACATCGCATTCGACAACGAGTCGTGCAAGCGTACCGACATCGGTCAATCCCGCCTGGCGCGCCAAACCGCGGGTGCGTTCGCTGCGGTGCTCAAGCGCAGTGTAAACATTCAACCCCTTGGCTTTGATCTGAATCGCCACAGCCTGCCCCATGTCGCCGGGACTCATCACGCCGACATTTTCGATTTTCATTTTTCCGGTCGTCACGCTCGTGCCGCGTACTGTGGACGGCAGACCAGCCACGGCAAGGGTTGTCGCGGCAGCCCCAGCGACCTGGAGAAAGCCGCGGCGGTCTTGATTCATGGCATCATTGGTTCTCATAACAAATCCTCCGAAAACGGTTGTCTACCCTGTCGCATAGTTGAGACTCTGAAGTCGACTTTCCAGCAGAGGCTTTGGTAATTCCGTGCTAGGTTGGCGGCCTATTGGCTTCGATCCCGCTGATAGGCTCCTCGTGCTGTGGTTCTGGACAGGTAGTTGCCAAGCGCGTCAGGAAGCGTGATATCGCGCCGCAGCGCGCTCGTAAGGCAGGTAGTGAGTAAGAATCCGCGCCAGTGAAGCGTTCACCCATGGCATAGGGTCCCGCCCCCAAGCGCTGGACAGTTGCTTGGGCCTGCTTGGCAAAGATTTCCCTCGCCGCGTTCACCGCGTTAGGGGCATCGCCGTAGATAGATTGTAGTTCGCCGTGGCGGCGGATGATGTACATGGTGTCGGCATCGAGTTCCATCATGCAGAAGAAGCACCACATATCGTAGCGTGACCGCCCGGCAGGGTCGGCAGGCGGCTGCATGTTCCTCAGGCCTCCGTAGCGAGTGGTCAAATAATTGACGATGGCGGCACTCTCGGCGATCACCAGATCACCGTCCTGTAACGTGGGAATTTTCTGAGTGGGATTGAGTCGCGTGTACTCGGGGGTGACATTCTCCCCGTTCCGAGAGCCAATCGGTCGGCACTCATAATCGAGGGCTAACTCAAACATGCTCCAATGTGCACGCAGCGTGCGTGACGTCCCCACGCCCCAAACAATTTTCTTCGCATTGCGATCCACAGCCGAGCGGTCCTTCTTCGAAATTGTTACGTGCTCAGCAAAGTCTGCGGGCTTTCTACCAATCATAACACTCATCAGTCTGCATGACCGAGATTGGTCGAACAGCGATCGGTGTCCTCCAGATCGCGGCACTTTAATCAAAACCAAGAGCTTACCCTGAAGAACGTCTAAAATGTCGTCACGGCAGAAAATTATATTGCGAAATCGACGATATCGGTCAGGTAATGTCCAAGGACAACCGGCCAAAGCGCTGCCGATCGACGGTAAAACAACATCAACAAAACGCCTATTAATACAGCCTCCGCAATATTTCCAATGCCTGTCCACCAGTGATAAGCACCGAACAGCACTGATGTGAGGACAACCAAGGCATAGCCGTCATTCAAGTACATCTTGAACAAGTGACGCGCACAGCGGCGGAACACAATCTCCTCGCTGTAGGCAACTAGCGCGAAGCCGAGGACAACGTCGGCGATATGCAACCAGCCGTGCGGTTCAGGGTAAACGCCGAGTACTGTTGCGGGTAATGCTCTATTAATTGTCCGGCGGATCCAACCACATAAATAGTGGTCAACGAGGACGATGCCGACAATCCAGAAGGGGACTTCCCAACGCGCCATTCGGAGCCGCTCCCACTGGAAGGCTACAGTCCGTGCGGTCGGAATAGCGCTCAGGACTGCCAAGGTGCCGAGCCGCCCGGCGTAATCCCAAAAGATCCATGTTGCTGGGTCGGATTGTTGCAATCTTACGATTTGCGACGCCACCATTGGAGCAAGGGCGGTCACGAACCATGCGAACGCGGGAATCGCGCGAAGCGACATAGCTGAGGTCTAACACGGCTCATGCGAGTCAGCGCAATTCCAAGACGTCCGCTTCCCGTCCGCTCTACGACAAAGAAGACATTTGATCGACGAGGGCTGTCCGCTTTGGTCATAAGCGAACATTAGGTTTTTGCCTCATCAATCCGCGCACGCGATCCCCGTTGCGGACATAGTCACCCGCCCAAGTTGCCAATGCGAGCGTTCATGCCCGCACGACCTCGTCTGCGGCAACTTTGATCATGAACGGTTTTTCGCGCTTTTGCTCTAGATCGAACTCTGAGCGGCCGGTGTAGTTGATGTGTCGTCCATAGGTGTGCAGTGACATCGAAATATCTCTGCCAACATTCCGGACGCTATGAATGTGCTCGGGATAGCAGCGTGCAATATCGCCGGTAGCCATTACCCGCTCACCTCCGCGCTTCAGGTCGGCGAAGCCAGGCTTAGTACCGTCATCGACCCGCTCGTAATTGATCTCCTGCTCTTGACCTTCTATGCCAACCACCACGGCCCAGGTCTTGTGGTTGTGCGGGGTCGTGCCACGGTTCGGCAGCCATGAAATCAGGAATACTGCCAAATCATGGTTAGGCTCTTCGTGTAGCAGATGGACACCAAAGCCTTGCTCGGCGTCGCATTCACGATATTCGGGGCGAAGCCACTCGGGTGATTGCGCAAATTTCTTGGCGAGTGGCGCAACCAGGTCGGTTATTTTGACGGGATCAGTTTCCTCAGCGGTGATCGTCCGCAAGTCGCGTACGTATTGTTCGAGGGTGTAAGGAGTGGTCATTGCATCGACCTCCAGGTTGCAAGGCGTTGCAATTAGACCCGCAATCTTACGACGTTCGCTGCGACCCAAAAAGCGCTTTGTTAGCTTCGCGTTGGGTCATGTGCGGACATCAGCGACATGCCCGCGGCCGCTTTACCCCGGAAAGCGCACGTTCTTTACCGAGGTCCGACCCCGCTGAAATGATGGAACTTCGCCTCTTCAATAGGCACTATCATTTTTCCGATAGGCCAAAGCGCCAGACCTGCAAGCTTTAAATGCGCCCAAGCGAAGGGGATGCCAACTATTGTAATGGCAAGAAGAATGGCGGTGATCACGTGCCCGAGTGCTAGCCACCAGCCCGCCAGTACAAGCCAGATCAGATTCCCGATAAACCCGAAAAGTCCAGTTCCCACATCATCAACGCCGGAAAATTCGGACCGAGATACAGCCGTCTGCCCAAAAGGAAGAAGCGTGTACAGCGCGATGTTGAAGGCTGCGCGCGTCCACGGCAATCCAATGATCGTTATCGCCATAATGACAGCGGCGACCATCCAGGCCACCGCCATCCAGAGCCCGCCGCAAACGATCCAAAGCACGTTCAGCAAAAACGAGAATATCGACATCGGCCACTGTCCACTGTGAAAGCAAGGCTAGGATGTAGTCATGAAATGCCAAGTTTCCAGAAGCCACTTAGCAAATGTTCTGAACAGGGATCTCCCACTGATTCCCGCAACTGCGGCGCTTGTTGGACCCTGTCGGCAGCTTTATGCTCGGGCCGATGACAAAACAGAGTGCCGCAATTTCATTCATCTGCTGCGTCGGTGCCGTGGCGACGGCGCTGTCGTTCGCTTCTCTTTGGGCTCACGCTCAGTCCGCTGATCTTGTGCTTTGCGACCGCGTCGCTGCCGATCCCACAGACCTTGACAAGCCGGCGGACGTCAAAGGCGTCGCGGTTATCTCGACGTCCGACATCGCGATAGCGATTAAGTTCTGCAAGATCGCATCGGCGAACTCGCGGCGTGCGCTCTATCAACTCGGTCGCGCCTATGCTGCCAACCGGCAAGTCCCGGAAGCGATCAGCACCTATCGCAAGGCAGCTGACAAAGGTAGCACGGCGGCTATGGTCGAACTCGGCGTGATGTACGGCACTGGAACGGGCGTCCCAAAAGACCCAGCACGTGCGCGGCACTTATTCGAGCGGGCCGCCCAGGAGGGCAACCCGCGTGGCGCCTCCAATCTTGCGGCACTCAGCGGTGGCGGGCCAGCGGATCCGGTTGAAACTAGAGCCTTGTTCGAGAAAGCGGCACAAGAGAATTCAGCCGAGGCGCAATACCAGCTCGGATTGATGATGGCAGAAGGCATCGGCGGGCCAAAGGATGACGTCGCTGCACGCGCGTGGTTTGAAAAGGCCGCTGTGCAAGACCATCCGGGCGCGCTAGAGCGCATGGGCGCCTTCGCACAAAGCGGACGCGGCGGCCCAAAAGATGCCAGCGCCGCCAAGGCCTATTATGAGAAAGCCGCGGCGCTCGGCAATGAAGAAGCTAAGATTGCGCTTAAGCGGGAGGAATGCCCCTACATCATAAAAGACAAGCGGGGCCAGTTCGTTACCAGTTTGTGCTTCTAGTCGTCACACATTCTGCGGGCTGAGCACGTTCGTGCCCGGTGCTGTGTGCAATAATCGGCGCAGCAACACTCGCGGTCTCTGTTTCGATTTGGAGAATGATGCCAAGAGCGAACTAATGCTTCTTCCGCATCTTCAGGACGCGGTCGACCATCTCGCCGGCAACGCCCAGATAGTTGGTCGGGTCTACCATCTTCTCCAACTGTTCGCGACTGGCGTGCTTGCTGATCTCTTTATCCTCCGCCAGCAGATCGACTAGCGGGCGACCTGTTTTCACCACCTCGCGGCAGATATCGTAGACCACGTCATGCGCTCGGTTGCGCCCTATAGTGGCGCCGAGCCCCATCATCACCGCTTCTGACATCAGCAGACCTTTGGTGATGCCGATGTTGTCGCGCATCCTCTTCTCGTTGACCTGCAGGCCTTCGACGACGAAGCGGGTCTGCGCCAACGCGCCAGCCGAAAGCATGAAGATTTCGGGCAGCGCGATCCATTCGATTTCCCACGGGCCAGTGGCGCGCTCATGGTCTTCGACCATGGCTTCAAGCAAGGCCGCGGCGAGTTGCTTCACCATTGCTGTCTGCGCGGTGATATAGACCGACGAGATCGGGTTGCGCTTCTGCGGCATTGTGGATGACGAGCCACGTCCCTGGTGGAAGGGTTCATACACTTCTTCCACCTCGGTCTGCATCAACAGCTTCACGTCGAAGGCGATCTTGCCACAGGTGCCGGTTACTAGGCCGAGGAAGCAGCCGACTTCGGCGATACGGTCGCGCACTGTGTGCCAGGAGATGTCTGGCTGGCCGAGCTTCAGCTCCTTCATCAATTCGGTCTGAACCTTTAGGCCGTCCTTGCCGAGCGAGGACAGCGTGCCGGCGGCGCCGCCGAACTCGCCGACCAGGACGCGCGGACGTAGCTCATCGAGGCGCTGCTTGTGGCGCTCGTAGGCGCCGAGCAAGGTCGCCATCTTGTAGCCGAATGTGATGGGGACCGCCTGCTGCAGGTTGCTGCGACCGGCCATTGGCGTGTCGCGATATTTCTTGGCGAGCGTGGCCAATGCGTCGCGGATGCCGTCAATCTCGTTCTCGATTAGGTCGAGCGCTTCACGGATCTGCATGATGGTAGCGGTGTCGGTGATGTCCTGAGTGGTAGCGCCCCAATGACTCCATTCGCCGAGACCGTCCTTGCATAGCGCGACCAGCTGCTGCACGACCGGCAGTACCGGGTAGCCAATCTTCTCGGTTGCTTCCTTCAGCTTGGCCATGTCGATTTGTTTCGCTTCACAATGACGCACGATCTCCGCGGCGGCGTTCTTCGGAATTATGCCGAGCCTCGCCTGAGCGCGCGCCAGCGCCGCCTCGAAGTCGAGATATTTCTGTACGCGGTTCTCATCGGACCATACGTGCCGCATCGCGGGGGTGGTGAAAATGTCGCGAAACACCGCTGAGTCGAGGATCGTCGAGGGCATAGCCTTCTCCTGTGGGCGCGCAAGTTAGCGGTTATTGCGGCGCGATCAACCGAGGGAGTTGCGCACGAGCGCGTTTCGGTCCCAAGATTGCGCCAATATCTTGAGGAGACTCCCATGGACGTGAGAACCGAGCCCCCGCGCGGCTTCAAGCTCGAGCCGGTGCATCCCAAGCCGGAGGAGGCCCACACCATGCCTTACGCGCCGGCGGTGCATATCGTCGGCGCCTGCGACCTGATGTTCTTATCGGGCGCGACGCCGTCGCCGCTCTACCACAAGCATCCGCATGTTGATTCCGAGCACATCCACCCACATTCGATCGAGGAGCAAACCAGGCGGGCGATGGAAGCGATCAAGTCAATCCTAGATCATGTCGGGGCGAACTGGCGCGACGTTGTAAAGGTGACGAAATACCTGACCGACTTCCGCGACGCCGACGCGATGCACGCGACCATGGCCAAATATTTCGGCGACTGGCGGCCGGCTAGCACGACCGTGTGCATCAACCAGCTGTCATCCCCGGGAGCGCGCATCGAGCTCGACATGATCGTAGCGCTGCCGAAGAAGACCGCGTGACACTTCCGCCGCATCTTGCTCGCATTGTCGAAGCCGAAATTCCGCGCTTCTCTGACACCGAGATAGCGCGCCGGCGCGCGGCGATTGAGGTCTTACTGGCGGAAGCCGAATGCGATCAATTGATCTTCTGCGGGGCGGCGCGTTTCGGCTCGGCCGTGCAATGGATCACGCAATGGCCCGTGACGGCCGAAGCAGTCGGCGTGTTCACCCCGGGTGAGCGCGACGCGTTATTCGTGCAATATGTCAACCACGTGTCGCAGGCGCGCATCGTTGCCGACAAGGCGGATGTAGAATGGGGCGGTCAGTCTTCGATCGCTGCTGCGGTGAAGGTGCTGGAGAAGCGCGGCTCGCGCGGTGGACGTATCGGCTCCATTGGCCCGCTGACCGCCGATCAGTACGGGCAGCTAGCGGCGCGGTTTGCGAAGATAACTAATCTGACGCGCGGCTACGTCCAGCTGCGCCAGGTCAAATCAGCCGAGGAAATCAATTGGCTGCGCATCGGGGCGCATTTCAGCGATTGCGGCATGATGGCGCTGCGCGACGGTTTGGAGCCAGGCTTGAACGAACGTGAACTTGGCGACATGGTCGAGCGGGCCTACGTTTCGAAGGGCGCGACCAACGTTATCCATTACATCGGCACTACATCTATGAACGCGTCCGATCTCGGCGTGCCGCGGCAATTTCCGACGACGCGACGTTTGCAGAAAGGCGATGCGGTAGTGGCAGAGATCAGCGCCGCGTTTTGGGATCATCCGGGTCAGGTTTTGCGCAGCTTCGCGCTGGGCGAACCGAGCAAGCTTTATCGCGATCTGCACGCGGCAGCGGACGCCGCATTCGATGCGGTCGCCCAGGTTCTCAAAGCGGGAGCCACTCCCAGGCAAGTGATAGAGGCTTCGGACGTGATCGAAGATGCTGGGTTCACAATTATCGACGACCTCCTGCACGGCTACGGCGGCGGCTATTTGCCGCCGATCCTCGGCTGCAAGAGCCGGCCATCAGGACCAATCCCACAAGAAGCGTTTCGCGCCGGGCAAACTGTCGTCATTCAGCCTAACGTGACGACACGCGACGGCATGGCCGGCGTCCAGACCGGGGAGATGATCCTAATAACGGAAACGGGGATCGAGCGGCTGCACACGGTGCCGCGCGGCTTCCACCTTATTTGAGCTGTTCCGCCATCCAATCGGCGCTCTGCGATCGCCAGCGATAGGCGCGGTTGTTAGCAATATGATTGCCGTCATCGATCATCATTAACTTGACCGGGCCTTTGACCTCGCTCGCGAGGCGCTCGGCGTCTTCGGCTGGGATGATGCGGTCGAGCCGGCCATTCACAATAAAAATAGGGCAAGTGATGTTTTGCGCTACGCCAACCAATGACAGCGTGGCAGCGTTCTTCTTTGCTTCTTCCTGCGTCTTACAATGGCTGCGCACGCGGAAGGCTTCGCGTGTGAGTTCCGGTAGATTGTCCCAGGCCGCGCCGAAATCGAACGGTCCGCCCAGCGCGACGCAGGCCTTGATGCGCTTGTCGAATGCTGCGGCGCGCGGCGCGTAATAGCCGCCGAGGCTCACGCCCCACATGCCGATAAGCGCGGCATCAAGATCGCCCCGCGTGCCGATATAGTCGAGCACGGCCTTCGCCGGCACTTCGTAGTCGCCACGGATCGGGAACTTATATTGCGTCTCGCCCTGGCCCGGTCCTTCGAACACCAGCGTCGCCATGCCGCGCGCCAGGAACGGCGTTTCGTAGGCGTCAGTCTCTTCTTTTGTCGAGTCGAGACCAACCGCCATTGCGATCACCGGCGCTCGCTCGACGCCTGCCGGCTTGCGCAAGATCCCGGCCAGTGTCTCGCCCTGATATGGGATTTCGACGCGTTCGCCCGGCGGGCGCAAATACGGCAAAGCAGCTTGCCGGCACTCGATCTGTTTCTTGTGCGCCGCCTTCATCTGATTGAGGTCTTGAACGAACAGGAATGAGGCGAAATGGTAGTAGACGGCGGCGCGTTGCAGGCATTCGCCGGCAGTGAGGAAATGGCTCGCCGCCAGCGCCTCGCGGCCGAGCTGCTCGTGGTGCGCAGCGCGTGCGGACCAGGCGCGACACCAGTCATTGTAGGAGGACAGCGACGCGGTGATTTCCTCGAAGTCGGTGAGCACGACGCCATTTGCGACAAAGCGTGGACCCCAATGCGCGATAGCCGCTTTGAGCAAAGGGTCGGGTGACATTCCTGTTTACCTCCGACTTAGTTGGCTTTTTCGTCGCGGCGATACCATGACATGAAATAGCGTGTACACCGGTTCACGAGCAGTTCGAAACCGACGCCGAAGGTCGCCGCAGAATGTCGACAAAGGCTGCGTTATGGTGATGGACGCGCGAATTGTAGAGGCCGCGCGGCAGACCGTCGTCCTTCGCCGCCCAAAAGTCGACGTCGAGGAACGCCTTAAGCGCGGAGGATGCGGGCCGAGCCAGTGTCGGTTACGGCGGATGCGTGT
>Ga0207785_1000134_pt1 | contig 10985 bp, 7 predicted proteins | sample LuqExpMetageno74_FD_187831 | JGI IMG/M metagenome (GOLD analysis project Ga0207785, IMG submission 187831) | Tropical forest soil microbial communities from Luquillo Experimental Forest, Puerto Rico - Sample 74 (SPAdes) | ecosystem: Environmental > Terrestrial > Soil > Tropical forest ... | reverse complement strand
ATACCGCCGCGGCTATCCAGTGCTGAAGAACCACGCCGTGCAAGCGGAGTTTGCCGCCTCGGTCGCAGCCCAGATTGCCGGTGCCGACAAAGTCGACACCTCGCTCGCGCCGGTCATGGGCGCGGAGGACTTTTCCTTCATGCTAAACACGCGCCCCGGCGCCTTTATCTTCGTGGGCAACGGCGACAGCGCCGGCCTGCACCATCCAGCTTACAACTTCAACGACGAGGTGATCCCCATCGGGACCTCGTATTGGGCGAAGTTGGTCGAGACGGCGCTGCCGGCCTAGACGGTCTTGCAGCGCACGATGCACGCTCGACTGCGCGGAGGCCTTCCTCGGTTTCCGCCTGCCAGACGTTCTGTTGTGCCTTGTGCTTCTCTTCGTTCCATTCATGCGGGACGTTGTCACCCATGAACACGACGAAGACTCGCAGCCATCCGGATATTTTTCGTAAGGCCCGCGCGGCTCGCGCCAGCCGAACACGTAATCGCCAGGGCGCAGATTGTTTCCGGCGACGCACATGCGGCCCTTGAGCACGACGATCGAGTGGCGTTGCCAGAGGGAGGAACTTACCCCTCATGTCATTGTGGCCCATCACTGGGTCGTGCGCGACCAATCGTTCATTACGACTATGACGTTCAAAGAGCTAAGCATGACGAGTAAGGTAGAAGGCGACCCGAAAGAAATTGCGATCAAAAAAGATACTGACGATCTGCAGTCCGCAGATCGGCGTAAAGGTCATTCTTTCCGTGACTAGGTAGGGGAACCAACCGGCACTGCCTTAGGACACCACGTCGGTGCGCTCGACCGCCGGGGCAGACGCGGTCGCCGGCGTGGGCGCGGCGGTACGCCGGGCGACGAGCTCGCCCAACTGCGCCTCGAGCGAGCGCCAATAGGCGAAGTCGTTGAACCGCGTGCGTTCGATCGCCGCGAGGCCGACGGCGGCGAGGAAAGGCAGGCTCTGCACCACCAGGACGACGGCGAAAATATTGATCTCGCGGATCTGCTTGACGTTGGTCGCAACCAGCACCACTGCGCCAGCGAGCAGCAGGAATGCCAGCACCGCCTCCCAGAAGGCGTGGAAATCTGCGGTGCGGCGCAAGCCGCCCTTGGACGTGCGCACGAACGGCAAGTGGTCGTTGATGATGCTGAGGCCAACCGCGCGCGCTACCGTCCATTGCACGGACATGGCGGCGAAGACCGCGCCAGCAAGCTGTATCTTGTCGGTCTTCACGCGCAGCCGGTAGAGCGTGACGAAATGCGTGAGCGAGACGGTGAAGCTCGCAATGATCGGTACCGTCAGGATGAGGTCGGGCACGGCAATGTCGAGGAAGGCAACGATCGGCACCCAGATGACGTTGAGGATGGCGACCGCGACGCCGAGACTTTCCGCGCCTAGCCAGTTGAGCCAGCCGAGTGTGAACTCGCGCTTCTGGTCGCGCGTCAGCCGACTGCCGCCGGGCAGAAAACGCCGCCAGTGCTTGCGCACAATTTGGAAGCCGCCATAAGCCCAGCGGTGGCGTTGCTTCTTGTAGGCTTCGAAACTATCGGGCAGCAGACCGTGGCCGTAGCGCTTGTTGGTGTAATGCGCGCGCCAGCCGAGCTCGAGGAGCGTGAGGCCGAGATCTGTATCCTCGCAGATAGTGTCACTTGACCAGCCTCCCGCAGCCTCCAGGGCGGTGCGACGCACAAGGCACATCGTACCGTGCGCGATGATGGAGTTATATTCGTTCCGTTGCACCATGCCGATGTCGAAGAAGCCGGCATATTCCCCGTTCATGGCGTGGTGCATCACGCTGCGCTCGCCGTCGCGGTGATCCTGCGGCGCCTGAACGAGGCCCACATGAGCGTCGCGGAACAGCGGTACCAGATCCTTGAGCCAATCCTGCTGCACCACGTAGTCGGCGTCGATCACGCCGACGATCTCTGCGTCGGAGGCAGAGTGTGTCATGGCGAGTCGCAGGGCACCGGCCTTAAAGCCTTGCACGTTGTCGGCGCGGACGAACTTGAAGCGTTCGCCGAGCGCGCGGCAGTGTTCTTCGATCGGCAGCCACATGGATTGATCGGGAGTGTTGTTGATCACGACCACGCATTCGAAATTTGGATAGTCCAGCCTGGCGATCGCATCGAGCGTCTGCTTGAGCATTTCCGGTGGCTCGTTGTGCGCGGGCACTTGGATCGAGACTTTCGGCGCAGGAGCTTCCGGTGCATGTAAAGACACCTCGATCAGGCCCAGCGGCTTCCGGCCGAAGGCGATGGCGGCTAGCTCGTCGATGCGCGCGAGTGCGATGATCACCAGCGGCACCAGCAGCAATACGCCGAGAGCGAGCGCGAAGGCAGCGCCGGGCACGAAATAATGTCCGTTCCAGTGGGCGAAGACGGCGGCGAACCAGAAACCGACGATGTTGGCGGCGGCGGCGAGCATGGTCGCCTGCCGCAGCGTCACGCCGTTCATCGCCAGGATCGGCAAGGAGAGTAGTACGCTGATCAGCAACGCCACGCCGGCCAGCCTCCAGTGGTCGGGATCGGTGATGACGCTGCTCCATTCGAATTTCGGACGACGCGCCGCGTCAAACAGGCCCCAATAGGGACCGACACCGCCTTCGAAGACCTTCCACGGCTGGTCGATGGCTTCGACGATGTTGTAATCGATGCCATAAGCCTCGGCGCGGGAGACGAAGTCGCGCAACACCACCGCCTGCTCGAAGCGGCCGGGGTTGGCATTCTTCAGATTGTAGCCGGCGCTCGGCCAGCCAAACTCTGCGATCACGATGCGTTTGCCCGGGTAGGTCTGACGCAGCTTGTCGTAAATGAGGATCGCCTGGTCGACCGCCTGGCCTTCAGAGAACCCTTCCCAATAGGGCAGGATATGCGCGGCAATATAATCGACCGAGGATACGAGCTCGGGGTGCTCAATCCACACATGCCAGATTTCGCCGGTGGTGACAGGCAAGTTAGTCGCGCGCTTGACCCGCTGGATCATCTGGATCAGGTCGGGGACCTTTTGCTCGCCGCGGTAGATCGTTTCGTTGCCGACGATGATGCCGTTGACGTTGCTATTGCGCTTGGCGAGGTCGATGACCGAGGCGATTTCGCGCTCGTTGCGATCCTGGTGTTTGTCGATCCAAGCACCGATTGTCACCCGCAGTCCGAATTCGGAAGCGATCGCTGGCACGAGCTCGACGCCGCCGGTTGATGAATAGGTGCGGATGGCGCGCGCCAGCGGGGCCAGCAAATTCAAGTCGCGGCGGATTTGTGCGGTTTGCGCCTTGGCGCCTGAATCGGGATGTGCGGAGCCGGCGAACGGAGCGTAGGAAACGCTCGCTAGTTGGCCATCGAAGTTGGGAGCACTCAGGTGATGTTGGTCGAGAGCCCACAATCCGGCTTGGACGCACGCTACAAGGGCTATTATGGCAGCGACGCTGCGCATAAAACACTTACCAAATGGGGCTGAATGGTAGACCCCTGAGCCCGTCCCCTGGGCTCGGCCAAAGCTTAAACAACGATAGCTTGGCGTCAGGTATCTTTTCAAGTAAGTACGCCACATGGCAATTCATAGGCAGGCGCATGGCGGCTGCATGAAATTGCGATGAACGTTCGTTCAGCGAGGTGTCGCGCCGGAGGTAGCGGCGGGAGATTGGGCAGCGGCCGCAGTTGGGGTAGGCGTGAGGGCCGGGTTGAGCCAGCAGGCGTGGACCCGGCTGTTCAGACTTTCCGGCGCCTTGGGATCAATATGGCCTTGCCGCACCACGCATCGAAAAGTGGCCTGAATATGCGAGCTTGGGCAGCCGAAGCGCTCGTAAAGGTCGAGGTGGCGGAAAGCCGTATCGAGATCGTCCCGCCACAACAGGCTCACTACCCGGCGGCCCAACCAGACGCATTCCGGGTTTGCGGCCGGGCCCGTCACTAGGCGCGCCGCCTCGGCGATCTCGTCGATGCTCTTCTGGCCTTCCTTTACCGATTCGCCGGCCTGTTTTTGCTGCTCTGGAGAGGACCCGTTGCCACTTTGGGCGAACACCGGGCCAGACGCCAAGCCTAAGCTAAACACGCACAGAACGGCAAAGAAGCGACGCAACATAAAGACGTTAGACATTGTCCCGCCGGTTTTGAATAGTCCGCCCGTCGTCCGACACCTTGTTTGCCTGGATTAGGTCACGGTGCGGCACTGTCTGCCGGCTGCCCCGGCCTTGATTTGAGAACCCCGAATTCGCTTGAGCGGAATTTTTCTCGCCGCAGACTTGACCCTAACCGCCCGGCTTTGTCCAGCACGCGCAAGATGTTTGCTTAAAGGCGCCGCAACTTGGCAGGGCGGGAGGCACACTATAAGCCCACTGCGTGGATCGCTCATAAATTCCAATCTAATCGAGTAAACCGATGCGCCTAGCTCCCGCCTGCCTCGCGATATCGGCAGCAATTATCGTGGGGTTTTGGGCATGGCTCGGCAGCCCGGTGGCCATGCCACAGGCCCCGCTGAAGCCCGGCGAGAAACTCTATTGCCTCTCTTATTCGCCATTCCGCGGCGGTCAGACCCCACTCGGTGCCGGGGCACACATTTCCGCCGCCCAGATCGAGGATGATTTGACCCGGCTGGCGCTGCTGACCGACTGCGTACGCACCTACTCGGTCGAATTCGGTCAGGACCAGATCGCCGGAATCGCCGCCCGCCACGGGCTGAAGGTGATGCAGGGCATTTGGCTGTCGAGCCACCCAGAACGGAACAAGGTTCAGCTGGAAACCGCGGTCGCACTCGCCAACCGCTATCCGGACACGATTAGGTCGGTGATCGTCGGCAATGAGGTGCTATTGCGGGGCGAGATGTCCACGGGCGACCTCGCCGCTACCATCCGGGGGGTCAAGGCGCGGGTGAAAGTGCCCGTGACCTATGCTGACGTCTGGGAGTTCTGGTTACGCAATCCGGACGTCGCCGCCGCCGTCGATTTCATAACGATCCATATCCTGCCGTACTGGGAGGATTTGCCGATTTCGGCGAACGCCGCCGCCGCGCATGTGCGATCGATCAGGCAGCGGCTCGTTGACGCTTTCGCTGGCAAAGAGGTGATCATCGGCGAGGTTGGCTGGCCGAGCGCCGGCCGCATGCGCGCGGAGGCGCTGCCATCCCCCTCGAACCAGGCGCGCGTGATTCAGGACGTGTTGGCGCTCGGCAAGCGCGAGAACTTTCGCGTCAACGTCATAGAAGCTTTCGATGAGCCGTGGAAGCGTGCGCTGGAAGGTACCGTCGGCGGCCATTGGGGATTACTCGACGATGTTGGCCGCTCGCCGAAATTCGTCTGGGCCGAGGCAGTCTCCGATCATCCCTGGTGGCGCTGGCAGGCCGCGGGCGGTGTGCTCTACGCGATTGTTGTTTTTGGCGCAGTGGCTGTCGGCCGGTACGCGGCGGCGATATCCGTCGGGCAATGGCTGGCAGTGACGGCGAACGCGACGGTTGGCGGTGCGCTGATCGGCTGGAGCATCGCCAATGTGTCTCTCGAATCCTTTGACGTCGGCGGATGTTTGCGGTCGCTGGCCTTCGTCGCGGTCGCAGCGCTGGTGCCCCCGGTGCTTAGCGCTGCACTGTTGCGGGAAGCGCCTCTTCCACGTTTTTCACGCCTGCTTGGCCCGACCGACGAATGCGCGGGTGTCGCGCTTGTCCCCAGCGCGCTACTCATCGGTACCCTACTGCTATCGCTACTGTCGGCCCTCAGCCTGGTGTTTGACCCGCGCTACCGCGATTTTCCGTTCGCACCACTGACCGCGGCGGCGGTGCCGTTCTTCATGCACAGTTTGCTTATGCCGCCGCGGCCGAAGGGACCCCACGGCACCGCTGAACTGATGGGCGCTGGCATCTTGTCGCTGTCAGTGCCTTACATTTTGCTCAACGAAAGCTTCGCCAACTGGCAATCGCTGTGGCTGTGCGTGGCTCTAACACTCTTCGCATTCAGTCTGGCTCGGGTGCGCGACGCGCAAAACTGAGCACCAGCAATCCGAATGCCAGCGCCGAAAGTTGGATGTTGTAGAGCACAATGCCAAAACAGGTGATCACCAACGCGACCGCGAAAAGAACAAGCGATGGCCGCAGTAGATTGAGTGCGGCGACGACCAGCGCCGCCCAGCCCAAGACGGTGTGCTCGAAAAGAACGATGGCAATGCTGCGCGCGAAGCACGCCCAGGTGTCGGGACCGGCGACGCAGGCGAGGCCGACGGTCGATTGCTCGATTGATAGATAGCGCAGGTAGAGGGCATACCCGAGCGAGCAGAATCCAAGGATCAGCAGATAATTGGTCTCTCGTGCACTCGGTAGGAACAATTTCATGACGCTGATTATGTTTGCGCGGGTGGGGCGATCAATGCTCAGCCAGTTGTCTGCCGAAGAATTTGGCCGGACGGTAGCCGGTGTGCAAGCCGGCGAAGCGCGTGTACAACTGCGTCGCGGCAACCATATTCGGCAGCGGTCCGGCCAGCGGGCAATAAAATCCTCACCGGCGGGCTTTCTGGGCCTTGGTAAGCGAGCGGATGCACTGGCTTGCTCTCTTAGAGACCAGCCCGGGACGCGCGTGCGGGGCAGGAATTTCGGCAAGGTCACTGAAGCCGGCTGCGCAGGTGCGGCGTTGGCTACGAATCACGTCGTTGAAAACGTTAGCAGAATCCGCTTCCCTTGCCGAACGCGACCGCTGGGCAACTCGCTGGCGTCGCGTACGCCGTCATTGTGGCAACACCCGTGAGCCGGAATCTAATCTGATGAAGCGAAGAACCTGTCTTGCGATCGTGCTGGCGGCCGGCGAGGGCACCCGCATGCGCTCGGATTTGCCGAAACCGTTGCAAGTGATCGCCGGGTCTCCAATGCTCGCTTATGTGCTGAAGGCAGCGCGTGAAGCAGGATGCGATGAGATCGCCGTTGTCGTCGGGCCAAACCACGCGGCGGTGAAAACGTTGGTTGACGAGCTTGTGCCGAAGGCGCAGATTTTTGAGCAACGCGAGCGGCGCGGGACCGCGCATGCGGTTCTGGCAGCGAAGAATGCCATCGACCGCGGCGTTGATGATATCCTCGTCGTGTTCGCCGATACTCCGCTTGTGCGTTCGGAAACCCTCGCCAAGTTGCGCGGTGCGTTGGCCAAAGGCGCAGATGTCGCGGTGCTTGGCTTCATCGCCAAGGATCCTACGGGCTACGGACGTCTGGTGACCCAAGGCCGAGAGCTTACCGCCATACGCGAGGAGCGTGACGCAAGTGCGCAAGAGCGCGCGGTCGCACTGTGCAACGCCGGGCTGATGGCGCTTTCCGGCAAGCATGCGCTCGCCATTCTTGATTGCATCGATAATCGCAATACCAAGGGCGAATTTTATCTCACAGATGCGGTTGCTATCGCCCGAGATATGGGCTTGAAGGCGGTCGCAATCGAAACCGAGGAGGACGACGTGCGCGGGATCAACACCAAAACGCAACTCGCCGAAGCCGAAGCCGTCATGCAGCAGCGGCTACGGGCGGCCGCGCTAGAAGCTGGCGTCACTATGATCGCGCCGGAGACGGTTTTCCTCTCCGCCGACACTAAGTTTGGCAAGGACGTGACGATCGAGCCGAATGTTGTGTTCGGGCTCGGCGTCACCGTCGGGAACGGAGCGCTGATCCGTGCCTTCTCGCATCTCGAAGGGGCGCATGTGGGCAATGGCGCGCGCGTCGGCCCCTTCGCGCGACTGCGCCCTGGCGCTGAACTCGGAACCGACGTCCACATCGGCAATTTCGTCGAGGTGAAGGCAGCCAAGATCGAGGCGGGCGCCAAGGCCAACCATCTCGCCTATATCGGCGATGCGCGCGTCGGCAGTGGAGCCAACGTGGGCGCCGGCACCATCACCTGCAACTATGACGGCGTCGCCAAGCACTGTACAGATATCGGCAAGGAGGCCTTCATCGGCTCCAATTCTGCGCTGGTGGCGCCGGTCAAGATTGGCGACCGCGCCTATATCGGTTCTGGGTCGGTCGTGACGCAGGATGTCCCAACCGACGCGCTAGTGGTGGCGCGAAGTCGCCAGATAACCAAGCCCGGCTGGGCAAAGCGCTTGCGACAACTCAAGGGGTTGGGCAAGAAGTCGTCGAAGAGGCCCACGAAATGACCGGCCCGCCAGTGTCACAAGCCGAAATGCGTTTTGATTTCCATAGGCTTGGCGGGAACGGCTAAAGCAAGAAAATAGAGCTAAGGGACCATCCATCAGGATGTGCGGGATCGTCGGAATCGTCGGACGCCAGCCGGTCGCCGGCCATCTGATCGAAGCGCTCAAGCGCCTCGAATACCGCGGCTATGACTCCGCGGGCGTTGCCACGGTTGATCATGGAATGCTCAGGCGCCGACGCGCCGAGGGCAAGCTCGCCGCGCTGGAAAAGCGGCTCGAGCGGGAGCCACTCGCGGGCAACATAGGCATCGGCCATACTCGCTGGGCCACCCACGGCAAGCCTAGTGAAAGCAATGCACATCCGCACGCCACGGCGAGCGTTGCAGTGGCGCATAATGGGATCATCGAGAATTTCCGCGAACTGCGCGAAAAACTGGTTAACGACGGCGCCAAGTTCACCAGCGAGACCGACACTGAGGTGGTCGCCCATCTGGTCACCGCGGAACTGAAGAAGGGGAAGCCGCCGATTGAGGCGGTGAGGGCGACGCTCAAGCAATTGCGCGGTGCCTTCGCGCTCGCCTTTCTGTTTGCCGGCGAAAACGACCTGATGATCGGCGCTCGCAGAGGCTCGCCGCTGGCCATCGGCTACGGAAAGGGCGAGACGTATCTCGGCTCCGACGCGATCGCGCTAGCCCCATTCACCGACAGGATCAGCTACCTGGAGGAGGGCGACTGGGCGGTGCTTACGCATAAGGGTGCGCAAATCCTCGACGAGCAGGGTGGTAAGATCGAGCGCCCTGTTATCAAGTCGGCGGCGTCGGCCAATTTGGTCGACAAGGGCAACCACAAGCACTTTATGGCCAAGGAAATTCACGAACAGCCGGAAGTGGTCGGCCACACGCTCGCGCATTACATTGACATGACAACCGAACGAGTTGTGCTGCCTGGCAAATTGCCGTTCGGCTGGAAGAGCCTAAAGCGGCTTTCGCTGTCCGCCTGCGGCACCGCCTTTTATGCCGGGCTGGTGGCAAAGTACTGGTTCGAGCGCTTCGCTAAGCTGCCGGTAGAGATCGATATCGCCTCGGAGTTCCGCTACCGTGAGGCGCCGTTGGAAAAGGGCGACCTCGCCATCTTCATCTCGCAATCGGGGGAGACGGCCGACACGTTGGCGACACTGCGCTACGCCAAGCAGCATCAGCAGCACGTCTTGTCCGTGGTGAACGTCGCGACCTCGACTATCGCGCGCGAAAGCGACGTGGTGATGCCGACGCTGGCCGGGCCGGAGATCGGCGTCGCCTCGACCAAGGCATTCACCTGCCAGCTCGCGGTGCTCGCTTGCATAGCCATCGCCGCGGGGCGGGCGCGAGACCAGCTCTCGGCCGATGATGAGCGGAAACTGGTGCGTGCGCTGATCGAAGTGCCTCGGCTGATGGCGGAGGCGCTGGGGCTCGAGCCACCGATCCAGAAACTAGCGCAGGAACTCGCCACGGTACGTGACGTGCTCTATCTCGGCCGCGGCACCAGCTTCCCGATCGCCTTGGAAGGCGCGCTCAAGCTCAAAGAAATCTCTTACATTCATGCCGAAGGCTATGCCGCTGGCGAGCTAAAGCACGGGCCGATAGCGCTGATCGACAAGACCATTCCGGTGATCGTGATCGCGCCGCATGACCGCGTGTTTGAAAAGACCGTGTCGAACATGCAGGAGGTCGCCGCGCGCGGTGGCCAGATCATCTTGGTCACCGATCCCAAGGGCGCAAAGGAGGCGACTATCGAGTCGACGGTGACGTTGACCTTGCCGGTCATGCCGGCGACAGTGACGCCGTTGGTTTATGCCATTCCTGTTCAGCTGATGGCCTATCACACGGCGGTCGCTATCGGCACCGACGTGGACCAGCCGCGCAATCTCGCGAAATCGGTCACGGTGGAATAAGATCGCATAATGAGTGAGATCGACCAGAAGCCCTATGCGGCGCCGCCCGCTGAGGCGCCGGTGTCACATACAGGGTTTGTGGCGCGGATCCGCAATTACTTTCTCACCGGCCTGGTAGTAACAGGACCGGTCGCGGTCACCGTCTATCTGGTCTGGTCGTTCATCAGCTGGGTGGATGGTGTCGTGCGGCCCTTCGTTCCGCCCAGCTACCGCCCGGAAACCTATCTGCCCGGGCCGATCCCTGGCACCGGCCTCGTGATCGCCTTCGTGGTGCTGACGCTGCTCGGCTTTCTCACCGCCAACCTGGTTGGGCGCTCGCTGGTGGAGCTTGGCGAGAGACTGCTTAACCGTATGCCAGTCGTGCGGCCGATCTACAACACCATGAAACAGCTCTTCGAGGCCCTGTTTTCGAAGACCGGCTCAAGCTTCCGGCAGGTGGGGTTGGTCGAGTTTCCAGCGCCCGGCATGTGGTCGCTTGTGTTCCTGTCGCAGCCGCCGAGCGGACACCTCGCCGAGCGCCTGCCAGCTGGCGAGCACGTCTCGGCCTTCATGCCCTGCACCCCGAACCCGACCACCGGATTTTTTTTCTACGTGCGGCGCAAAGACGTCATTACGCTCGATATCTCGGTAGAGAACGCGATGACGTTGCTGATCTCGGCCGGCATGGTGCAGCCGGAGGGCGAGGCGCAGAAGAAGCTTGCGGCGCTCGCCAATGCCGCGCGCGCGGCGCAAGCGGCCAAGCAACCGGCATCCGCGAATTAGACCTGCTGACCACAATCGCGCTCTGAATATTAGTACTAGCAGTTTGCTGAAAAACCCTCGCCATAGCGAGAATATGATGATTCAGTTTTTATCACGAATCATCGGAGGCTCGCATGCGGGGAGCATTTGAGGATCAGGGCGGGTTATTTTCTTACATATCGCCGGAGGCGCGGGTACCGGTAGACCATCCGC
>Ga0207785_1000125_pt1 | contig 11266 bp, 9 predicted proteins | sample LuqExpMetageno74_FD_187831 | JGI IMG/M metagenome (GOLD analysis project Ga0207785, IMG submission 187831) | Tropical forest soil microbial communities from Luquillo Experimental Forest, Puerto Rico - Sample 74 (SPAdes) | ecosystem: Environmental > Terrestrial > Soil > Tropical forest ... | reverse complement strand
GTCGGCTTTCGTCCTTGTGGACGGGGGCGGTCGGCACCGCGGCCGTGGCAATGCATCGTAGCTGAGTACCCGCAAGACGTTCGTCTTGGGCTTACCGAGCTCCTGCTCTACAGCCATTGGCACGTAATGCGTGAAACACGACCTCTGGCACAGGAGTTGACGTACTTAATGCAGTTTGACGTGCGGTTCGGTGCGCCGTGTGATAAGGCGGGCAACCGTATCGAGCGCGACCTTGATGAAGCCGTGGAGCTCGTATTCGTGCATTTTATAGAGCGATACATACATGGCGCGAGCGAAATAGCCCTCTAGGAATAAACTGCGGCCAACCAGCTTGCCCATCAGACTACCGACCGTGCTGTACTCGCCAAGCGATACCAGTGAGCCGAGGTCCCGGTAATGCCAGGGCTTCACCAATCGCCCGGCCAGCTGTCGCTGCAGTTGTTTGTACAGGTGTGTCGCCTGCTGGTGGGCGGCCTGGGCGCGCGGCGGCACTGTGGCGGCCTTTTCTGGCCACGGACAGGCGGCGCAATCGCCGATCGCGAAGATGTTCTCGTCGCGAGTGGTTTGCAGCGTCTGCCGCACTACGAGCTGGTTGATCGCATTGGTCTCTAGCCCATCGATGTTTTTGAGGACCGCAGGCGCCATTACGCCGGCCGCCCATACTACGAGTTCCGCAGCGATGGTACGGCCGTCAGCAAGCTTGATCGCGTTCGGCATGACCGCGGCGACCCGCGCGGACGTGTAGACCCTAACGCCAAGCTTGCGCAGCAGATCGGCCGCCGCGTCCGAGATACGCCGCGGCAACGCAGGAAGAATTCGGTCCGCAGCCTCGATCACGTACAGGGTGATGTCCTTGTCGGGATTGATACGATCAAGCCCAAACGCCACCAGGTCCCGCGTGGTCTTGTGCAGCTCGGCGGCGAGTTCAACGCCGGTCGCGCCGGCACCGATGATGACAACCTGCAGTTGGCCAGGCTTCAACGGTTCAGTCTGACTTTGCGCGCGGATGCACGCATTAACCAGCCCGCGGTGGAATCGCGCCGCCTGCTCGGGCGTTTCCAGACGGACCGCATGCTCCACTACCCCCGGGGTGCCAAAATCGTTAGTCAGACTGCCGAGCGCCAGTACAAGTGTATCGTATTGGTAGCTGCGAGCTGGTGTGACCTCGGTTCCGTTCTCCTCAACGACGGAACCGACCTGCACCTCTCGGCGGAAGCGGTTGAGCCCAATCATCTCTCCGCTACGGTAATTGAAATGGTGCCAGTGCGCCTGCGCCAAGTAGTCGAGCTCATGATGGCCGAGATCCATGCTGCCGGCCGCGATTTCGTGCAGAAGCGGCTTCCATAAGTGCGTGCGAGCTTTGTCGATCAGCGTGATGTCTGCCTTCCTGCGATGCCCGAGCTTGTCACCCAGACGGGTGGCAAGTTCGAGCCCGCCAGCGCCGCCGCCGACGATGACTATTCGATGCAGGCCGGTTGCGCGATGCGTTTGCGGTAGCATCCTAGGGTGGTCCACCGTTCACCTGCGCCATAACGCCATCATGGGAGTGAGCAATGGATATTGCAATGCGCGCTGGCGAGGCGAGTGCAGTGGTCGTCCACGCGACATGGTGCTGGAACCCTACAACGGCGTCTCAACCGCCGGCGGATAAACACCTCGCCATCAGCGTCAACCCCAAGCACCCGAAAAACAGAGTTCGCTATTTCAGGACCGATTGTCCTAACTGTTTGCATGATTGGCTCCTCTGAATCGTGGGGGGCCTTAACAACGCCCACTTTCATGGCACTCACGTGCCGGTGGAGGAGCCGTCCACAGCATCAAAAGCGGACATTCGCCGCCTTAATCGATCGCTATCTCGTCGGCTAGGGCGAACGGAGAAGAAATGGTCAGCCGATGCGCTTTGACTGTATAGTCACTGGCATTTCGGCAAGCTTCGCAAGTACTCGGCATCGGCGGCGCATCGGCACCCACTCGTAGAGAAAAATCTCCAAGGGACGCCACATCGCCACCCAGCCAATGATCAACATGCTCTCTCCAAAAATATCCAAAGCGCTGTCGTTGCCGAAGGAATTCGCCAATTCCCGCAACAGCATGCAGCAAAACAAGAAGCCCAGGCCGATCAGCAGCGCGATACGGCCGTCCCGGAACAACAACCGTAGCCGGCGGTTCTCCTGATCGCGGCGATACGCGAAATAATTGTGGATGGCCTCGGGCACGTTTGGCAGTCCCTGCGCCGGCAACTGGTCGGCTGGCAGGTGGATTACAAGAGCGAGCGGGTGCTGACGCGGAGCCTCCTCGGCCGATCCCACGATGTAATCTTCGGCATCGTGATCGAGATCACGCTCAAGAAACGGCGATGGATCAAGTGAATTGAACAGTTGTGGCAGTCGGCTGAGGTTGATCTCGATCTTTGTCGCCGTGGCCGGGATACTGTCGCTAGTGTCAGTCATGACACAAGATGTTTGTTAGGCTCTTGAGCGCCGGCAAACCGGGTCGATAGTAAGGTACTCAGTTTGAAGGCGGCGGCTTATGAACGCGGTTCAAAATGTGACTCAACCGTTCTGGCCAGAATGCCAGTACCGCCACGATAAAAACCACAAGAATTAGCGCCACGGCCATTTGCATAACGCCAAACTGCGGGGCGTCCTTTGCCACAAACCAGCTCGCTACGAATCCCACCGCAATCAGAAACCCTCTGAAAATCAAACTGAGCATGATCCCTCATCCTCCAATTCAGTTCCAAAGAGTTGTCATCCCCGCCCCGCCAAGCAGCGTGATGCGGAGGCTTTAACCCAGTGCTGCGATGCAACTTACCATTTACAGGCTCGCTTGCGCAGCTGTAGATCGGAAGCGCTGGATGGCGAGTACGAAGAACAAACCTCCGATCAGCGCAACGATCACGAATTCCGGCCAAACCACGTCCATACCGGCGCCGCGATAAAGGATCGCCTGCGCAAAAGATACGAAATGAGTTGATGGCGATGCCTGCATGGCTGTCGCGAGCCACGGGGGCATGCTTTCAAGCGGAGTATTGCTGCCGGACAGCATATTCATGGGCAAGTAGACCAGCATGAAGAGTAGCCCTAGTTGAGGCATCGACCGCGCTACAGTTCCCAGGAATATTCCGATAGCCGTCGCGAAAAACAGATAGATCATCACTCCGATCATGAACAACGGGATCGAACCGGCGATGGGAACGCCGAGAAGCGCACGGACCACGCCGTAGAGTGATAGCCCGACGGCGACGGTGATCACCAAGCCATTCGCCCACACCTTCGCCATTGCAATCTCGAACGGCGTCACTGGCATGACCAGGAGGTGGTCCATGGTGCCATGCTCGCGTTCGCGGATAAGCGCCGCGCCAGCGAGGATGATCGCCAGCATGGTGACGTTGTTGATAATCGACATCACCGATGTGAACCATGCTGTCGTGATGTTGGGGTTGAACTCGATGCGCACGGCTAGATTGACACGCTGCAGCGGCACGCCTTCCGCACGCGACAGGAAATCGGCAATCTCATTTGTGATGATCTGCTTGATATAGCCGGCGCCGAGCCCGGCCTGCACCATCGTCGTCGCATCAACGTTGACCTGGATTGCCGGTTGATGCGCCGCAAGCACGTCCCGCTCGAAATTCGGCGGGATGTCGACGACGAACGTGTATTTCCCGACGTTCATCAACGGGACGATATCGCGCTCGGCGATCAGATGGGGCACCTGGAAATATGGCGGCAGGAACGCGTGGGTGATGCGGCGGGAAAGTGGGGAATGGTCCTCGTCAACCACTGCGATCGACGCATTGTACACCTCCTGCGAATTGCTCCGCGCCTGGGCAATCACCGCCAGTGAAAACGCGTAAACGATGAGTGCCAGCAGAACAAAATCGCTGAAGAAGCTGCGTAGCTCCTTGGTGCCAAGCCAGAAGATGTTCTCCAACTTGCGCATTAGCCAATCCTTTAGCGTTCCTGCTTTCGCAGAAATAGCAGGCTCAGGCATGTCAATGTCGGGATGAAAACCGCAAGCTCGGCCAGGCTCGGCGCCAGGTCGTGAAAGCCCAGGCCCTTGGTAAAGGTGCCGATACTGATCGGGACAAAATATGTCATCGGAAATGCCCGGCCCATGATCTGCGCCATGCCGGATAAGGACGACACCGGCACCGATATCCCGGAGAATTGAGTTGCGGGCAACACCGTCAGGATCGCCGTACCAAACAGAGCGGCGATCTGGGTGCGCGTGAAGGCCGAAATCAACATCCCGTAGGCGGTCGTGGTCGTGACGTAAATCAATACCCCTGCCAACAGAGCGAGAAAGCTTCCGCTGAGCGGCACCCGAAAGATGAACAGCGCCATCAGAAACATCACTGCGAAGTTCGTGACGGCAAGACCGATGTAGGGCAGCTGCTTGCCCCACAGGAATTCAATGCGGGTCACGGGGGTGACATAAAGGTTGGTAATGGAGCCGAGCTCTTTCTCGCGCACAATGGCGAGTGCCATCAGGATGGCAGGAAAGAGAGCGAGCAGCAGCGAGAGGCTGATAGGGACCATTGTATAGATGCTCTCGAAGTCTTGATTATATTTGTACCTGATCTCGATATCTGCGGGCGGGGCTGGGGTCGGGACTGTGGTCTTCACGGCCGGATCAGTCAGATAGAGCGCGTTCATTGCTTGCAGATAGCTGCGGATAGTGGATGCGCGAAATGGCATGGCTCCATCGATCCACGCGCCGACCCACGCCGGACGCCCGCGTTCGATATCGCGGCCGAACTCGGGCGGGATTTCAATGGCCGCTCGGATGCTCCCATTCTTGAGTCGTTTCTCGAGATCGTCGTAGTTCGCGAGCGGTGCTTTCTCCACGAAATAGGTTGAGCCTCTGAGCTCCTCCAGATACGCTCTGCTCTCGTGCGACTGGTCACGGTCGAGCACTGCGAACGAGAGATTATTGACGTCGGTCGAGATGCCGAAACCGAAAACCAGCATCAGAAACGCGGTACCGAACAGCGCAAATCCGAGCCGGATTGGATCGCGCAGGAGCTCCAATGTCTCGCGGATGGAGTATGCAAACAGGCGTCGCAGGCTGAACGCCTGTCCCGTGTCGGGTCGCTGAGATTCGACGAGCGCCGACCTTGGAAGTGCGGGCACTATAAGCTCAGTCATGGACGCGGCGCTGGCAGAGGAGGTGCGCGCTCGTATTGCCTCTTCCAGGTAGCTGATGAACGCGTCTTCAAGTGTTGCGACGCCGCGCGCCTTGATAAGGCCTGCCGGCGTATCCGTTGCGAGCACCCGCCCGGAGTCCATGAGCGCGATGCGGTCGCAGCGTGTCGCTTCGTTCATGAAGTGGGTGGAGACGAATATTGTCACGCCTTCCTTGCGTGACAGATGAACTAGCAGTTCCCAGAAGCTGTCCCGGGCCAAAGGGTCGACGCCCGAAGTCGGCTCGTCGAGGATGAGGATTTCAGGGTCGTGCACGATCGCAACAGCGAGCGAGAGGCGCTGGCGAATGCCGAGCGGCAGATTCAAGGCCCGCTGATCAAGGTACTCCTCCAAGCCGAACCGCCTGACAAGCTCCGCAATCCGCTTCCGCGCGATTTTACTGGGCAGATGAAAGAGCCTGGCGTGCAGGCTAAGGTTTTGCCGGACTGTAAGCTCGGTATAGAGGGAAAACGACTGCGACATGTAACCGACACGCTTGCGTGAGTTCATGTCCCTGGCGTCGAAAGGCTTTCCGAACAGCAGCGCCTCTCCTTCGCTCGGCGCGAGCAAGCCAGTGAGCATCTTCATTGTCGTGGTCTTGCCGCTGCCGTTCGAGCCGAGAAACCCGAAGATTTCGCCCCGCTCGATAGTGAAGCTCACCCGGTCGACCGCCGTGAAATCGCCGAAGCGACAGGTGAGCTCGCGTGCTGCGATGACTGGCTCGCCGCCAAACACGGGACGCGGCGGTATCTGCAGCGCCTTATGGCCTGCGCGCATCTCCTCGGGCAGGAATGCAATAAACGCCTCCTCGACGCTCTTCGAGCGGGTGTTCCTCTTCAGATCGGCGGGCGATCCGGTGGCCAGGACCCTTCCAGCATTCATCGCAACAAGCGAATCAAATTGCTCGGCTTCTTCCATGTACGCGGTCGCAACGATCACGCTCATGCCGCTGCGACGCGAACGCATACGCTCGACCAACTCCCAGAACTGCCGGCGCGAAAGCGGATCGACGCCGGTCGTGGGCTCGTCGAGGATCAACAAGCCGGGATCGTGGATGAGCGAACAGCAGAGTCCAAGCTTCTGCCGCATGCCGCCGGAAAGCTTTTTTGCTGGCCGATCAACGAAGGGTGCAAGACCGGTGCTCTCCAGAAGCTCTGCAATGCGCCAGTCCCGTTCGGAGCGCGATTGCCCGAACAAGCGTCCGAAGAATTCGATGTTTTCGCGGACGCTGAGATCCGGATAGAGATTCTTGCCCAGGCCTTGCGGCATGTAGGCGACATGGGAGCAGATCGCACGGCGGTGGGCGGCGTCAGCCATATCGCCCCCAAGTACGTCCACACGACCGGATTGGATTTGCCGCGCGCCGGCGACGATGCTGAGCAGTGTAGATTTGCCGACGCCATCGGGTCCGATCAGACCGATCATGCAGCCGGCTGGCAGGTCAAGGCTGACGGCATCCAGCGCCAACGCGCGCCGATAAACTTGCGTGACGCTTTCCAGGCGCGCGACTGGCCTGGCGTTGTCGATCATTGCGGCGGCAGCCTCTGCAACGATGCAGGCCATACAGCAGCGGTATCGGTCTTGATATAAGCAATTCCAGGCAAGCCGCTGCGCACCCTTTCCGCCCGCGTCCGCAGCAGTTCGGGATCGATTTGCACGCGAATGCGGAACATCAGCTTGTCACGTTCGCTCTGCGTCTCAACCGTTTTCGGTGTGAACTGGGCCTGAGTCGCGATGAAGGAGACCTTGGCCGGGATCGCGACGTTCGGATAGGCATCGAGCACGATGCGGGCGTCGGCGCCGAACCTTACCTTGCCGGCTTGTTCGGTCGGCAAGTAGATGTCCATATAAACGTTTGAGGTATCGAGCATCGCGAAAACGTGACCGCCGGCCGGAAGTACCTCGCCGATATTGGCGATCCTGTACTCGATGCGGCCATCGCGCGGCGCGACCAACGTATTGTCATCAATTTGAACGGCATAGAGCTCTACGTCGTGCCTCGCGGCATCGTGCGCGTGCTCGGATTGAGTAACGCGAGCCTTCGCAGCGTTCAGAAGCGCGGTAGCACCGTTCAGTTGCTGCTGGCGTTGATCCAGGACTTCTTTGGTCTGGAAGCCCTTCTGCACAAGATATGTGGCGCGGTCTAATTCTTGCTGGGCGAGAAGTACCTGACTTTCCTGTTGGGCCAAATTTGCGTTCGCTTCGTCAACAGCCCGCTGTGCCTGCTGAGCTTGAGCCTGCGACCGCTTGAGCGACGCTTGCAGATCGCGAGTATCCATGCGGGCCACAACTTGGCCGGCTTTGACGAGAACGCCTTGGTCGGCCAGCATTTCTGCGATCCGCGCAGCATATTTGGTATCGATGTTGATTTCGTCCGCCTCAAGCCGTCCATTGCCAAACACGATGCCCGGCGGCAACGGCGGATGAAGCCGCTGCCACCAGTAATAAGTCCCGCTGCCGCCGGCGATAAAGATGGCAAGTACAATGAAGGCGCGAAGCCGCCATGCGGCACGACGGCCGGGCTTTCGAACGACTGTCGGCAGGTCTGCCTGGCGGCCCGCCGGCACGAGATCGGCCTTCTGCGAAACAGGCGCGTCGTGCTGCGCGGCTGCTTTGGGCCAAGCGGCCTCGGTGCTCTTGCTGTCTTGATCCATTTTGCTCAAAGCCGATACGCCCAGCGCACTTTTAACGGTTGGCTCAGCCAGAAGATTGCCTGCACCGAGAATTGCGCAACGTCGCCATATTCTTGTTATTTTGAGGGCGAGCCTTGGCTTTGATCCACGTCAACCCAATGCAGCGACGCGATTGCTCCAACGCCGGGCAGGTCCTCTGCCGCCGTGTCATTGACAAAGTCACTGCGCGCCCAACGGTTCCGATTGCCGACGCGCTCCCTCGCCTAAGGACGCGAGCGATCGTAGCCCATGTCTCCTTAGGTCAGAAGCCGACATAACCAGCGTGTCCGTTATAGGTCCGCTTTGCCCCTATTAGCGACTGCGGACATAAACTTCGCAATATCCGTTTAGGGCCAGTCCCTCCGTCCTTGGTGCCCGACGGCAACAAAGTGGTAACGGCGAGACTTGTAGACCCTTCCGCCACACCATGAAGTGATCCCCTCGGATAATCTCTGTGTGCAGCCTCCAACCATGGCAGCGGACGACTACTCTGCTTCTTTTAAAAGGGCCCGTCACTCCTTCGTGGCTACAGTGCGCAGATAGGCCACGATGGCGTCGAGGTCGTCCGTCGAGACGGTCGAATAATAATGGTAGCCCATGGGCGGCTTCAGCTTGCTGCCATCGCGGCTGATGCCTTGGGTGATGGCGCGCTTGATCTCCTCGTTGGTCCAGCCTCCGATACCCTTTTCCTTGCTTGATGTGATGTTGCGCGATACCGAAACGCCCCATGGTCCGGAGAATTCGAAGCCCCCAGTGCCGAGCTTGCTGGCGAAATCGCGACCACGGGGGCCCATCGGCGTATGACATTCCATGCAGTGCGCGATCGTGGCGAGATAGAAGCCCTTCTTCACCTTGTCGCTTAACATGGCTTCGGTAAATGGCTTCTCTCCGCCCGGCGGAATCGGATGCCCCTGTGCCGTCTTGTAGATCGGATCCGGCACCGTGTTCTTGATCGGCTTGATCGTGCGAAGGTAAGCAATCACTGCGTCGAGATCGCGGTCGGTCATGATCTCGTAGAACCCGCTCGGCATGATCATCGCGACCGGCACGCCATTACGCTTGATACCCTTGCGCAGCACCTGCTTGAGCTCGGCATCTGTGTAGTTGCCGATTCCGGTTTCGTTATCTTGCGTAATGTTCGACGCGGTCACTTTGAACGGCGGCTCGTCCCAGCTCAGACCACCGGAAAACGCCTTGTCCATGATCTCGCCGGTCGGCCCCTTTGGCGTGTGGCAATTGCCGCAGGTGAGAATGCCGTTGACCAGATAATCGCCGCGCTTCACCAGATCGGATTGTGCGTTCGCAACACCAAACGTGGCGGCAAAAACGATAACGAGCGCCGTAATGAAACAGAGCATACTGTTCCCCCCAATTATTTTATCGGCGATTATACATAGCCGATACGCGGCGACAATTCCCGGGACTTGCACCGCCATATCTCTAAAGACGGGTCACAAAGCTGAGATCGGTGATACGTCCGCGGCACATCCGCTAACGGTTAATAACTGTCGTGTTCAAAGTCATCAAAATAAAGCTCGCGTGCTTGCGACCAACACATCGCCATACGCGCGCTGCAGGCCTTTTTTCTTGGCATAATCGATGGCAGACGCGTTAGTAGGGCCGGGCTTTACCGATAGGTTGACCATGGTATAGCCTCGCCGTTTCGTGGCATTCCGAGCATCAGTACTAAGTCCAATCGCTGTCGGGCTGTTGGAAAATGTCCGCGGTTGGCGTTCTGAAAAAAGCTATCCCGAGGGAGATGGCGATGAAGAGATCGGCTGCTATCGCGACCGGCGTCGCGCTGCTGTCCGCATGCGCATTCGCTGCACTGGCCCAGGATAAGATTTCTGAAGGCGTAAAAATCGGAATGCTCGAGGACATGTCGAGCATCTACGCGGATATCACCGGCCCCGGAGCGGTAACTGCCGCCAAGATGGCGGTAGAGGATTTCGGCGGAAAAGTGTTAGGCAAGCCAATCGAAATTGTTGCGGCGGATCATCAAAACAAGCCGGATATTGCCTCGGGCATAGCGAAGGAGTGGTTCGACACCCAGCGCGTCGACGCTCTTATGGACGTCGCCGCCTCGGCGACTGCGCTTGCCGTGATCGAGGTTGCCAAATCCAGGAACAAGATCGTAGTTCTGAATGGGCCGGGCGCGATACGCATCACCAACGAAGCATGCACGCCGATCTCGATCCACTACGCATATGACAATTACGCCCTGTCCCATGGCACCGGCGCCGCAATGGTCAAAGCAGGCTACGATACCTGGTTCTTCATTACGGCCGATTATGCCTTCGGCCACGATCTTGAGCAGGTCACGGCCGCCGTCGTCAGAGAGGGGGGCGGTCGGGTGCTCGGCAGCGTCCGGACTCCGATCAACACTTTGGATTTCTCCTCGGCGCTGCTGCACGCGCAATCCTCGAAAGCCAAGGTTGTTGGGCTCGCCAACGCGGGCGCCGACACCAGCAATGCGATTAAGCAAGCGGCCGAATTCGGGATTGTGCGCGGCGGACAGAAACTGGCCGGGTTGCTGGTCTTCATCAACGACATCAACACACTCGGCCTCGAGGCGGCACAAGGTATGTTGCTCACGAACGCCTTCTACTGGGATCGCACCGAGGAGTCGCGCGCTTGGGCACAGCGTTATTTCCAGCGCATGGGCAAGATGCCGAACATGACGCAGGCCGGAATTTATTCTGCAACAACTCACTATCTCAAAGCCGTAGAGGCTGCCGGCACGAAGGAGACCCAAGCGGTAATGGAGAAGATGCGCTCGACACCGATTAACGACTTCTTCGTCAAGGGCGGAAAGATCCGCGAGGACGGCCGGATGGTCCACGAGATGTATTTGTACGAGGTCAAGAAGTCGGCAGAATCCAAGAGGGCGTGGGATTATTACAAACTTGTCGCCACAATCCCGGCTGAAGAGGCATTCCAACCGTTATCAGAATCGAAGTGCCCGCTGGTGAAAAAGGGGCAGTAGGCGTTGAACCTAGTCTCCCTTTGAACCGGGAGGATGGACCGCGAGCCGGGGCGAGGGCCAAGGTCTGTCGAGGAACCAGCGTTCTATGCCTCGCTTCCGTGCCCAATGGCCGACGCCTAAAGCGCGCGCCTCATCGTGAGTCGTCCGGCGGGCGGTAGGCATGGCTTCGGACGCACCTTGGTTGAAAAGCTGAAAAATCATGGCATGGACGTTGCTTTGGTTGGGGTGTCGCAATGCCACATCGAGCGGTGGCAAGAGTTCGCGTTTTTCCACTGTAACGTCGTGTAGATCTTCCGAGTTGTGGCAGGTTAGGCTACCAGCACTGACAGTGCCTCATCAACGTCAATGACGAGACCTATGGAGACCAGCAGCGGACCTACCGTAACAGAGACGCGTCTTCCCTTGCTAGGAGTGCGAGT
>Ga0207785_1000117_pt1 | contig 11735 bp, 10 predicted proteins | sample LuqExpMetageno74_FD_187831 | JGI IMG/M metagenome (GOLD analysis project Ga0207785, IMG submission 187831) | Tropical forest soil microbial communities from Luquillo Experimental Forest, Puerto Rico - Sample 74 (SPAdes) | ecosystem: Environmental > Terrestrial > Soil > Tropical forest ... | reverse complement strand
CACTGGCAACTTCGCTAGCAAGCGCTTTGGCTCCTTCAGCGGCGCTTTTCCCTGCGGCTACCACCGTTTCTTGCGCACTTGCTATACTAGGTTTCCTTGCTTCTATTGTCGTTGTAACCTTATCCAAGACCACGCCGGCCGCAGCCCTAGCGGCGGTCTTAGCCCTAGCAGCGGCCGTAGCAGCAGCATTGGCAACTTCGCCAGCCAGCGCTTTTGCTTTTTCTGCGGCGCTTTTCCCTGCGGCTACAACAATTTCCTGCGCATTCGTTTTGATGTCCTTGCTCGTCATTTGCCCGTGTCCCTTCCAATAAAATCACATCCGGACGTATTGGTGCCAGAATGGGAACAGTGGTGGCCCTGCCGAACGGTTCGACGCCCGTTGTAGTGAGGCATCTTTGTTTAAGGGTAACGGTAATGCCAACTTTAGTTGATAGTAAAGCGGACATCGCGATTGCATTGCGAACTGTCCGCTAACGACCCGAAGCAGAGCGGCGCCTATCCACGAATGCCTGGAGCTTATCTTGAGCGGCATCGGTCATGGCAACGTTGCAGAAATCCTCCACCGCGTTAGCAATGCTACGACGGTAGTCAAGGTCGTTTTGGCGCATAAATGCAGCGCGGCCGAGGCGCATCACGACAGCTGATTTTGCAGCGAATGTTTCGGCCAGGGCTTGTGCGTGGGAAACCAGCTCCTCGTCAGGCACGACTCTGCTGACAAGACCGAGACGATACGCTTCGTCGGCACCGAAGCTCCGACCGGAAAACAACAGCTCAAAAGCACGATGGCGACCAACGATGCGAGGAAGGTGAGCGAAATGTATCGCGGGAATAAGGCCAGCATCGATCTCTGGGTATCCAAACGTCGCGTTTCGTCCCGCCAGGATGACATCGCATGAGATGGCCATCGTCATTCCGCCACCGCGCGCCGCGCCTCCGACCGCCGCGATGGAAGGTTTGCCCAGATTGTACTGGGTGTCGTAAAGCCGAACGTAAAGCTCCTGAAGCAGTCCGTGGACTTTTTCTTCTGATTTTCCTAGCAGGATATGCAGGTCGAGTCCGGCCGAAAAGGCTTTGGAAACGGCGCTCGTCAAGACGACCGCCCGAATACCCTCATCCTTCCCGGCAGTCTCGAATGCTGCGACAACGTCCTTTACCATCTCGAGATTGAGTGCGTTTACCGCGGGTCTATTTAGAATAATGCGTGCGACACCGTTTGAAACCTCATAAAGAACCATGTTGTCGGTCATGCGCTAGCTCTCCTGTTGAGGCCGCCAAACACTCGGTGGGCGCAGCACATATGATACCGCATAACCCCAGTTGCGTCGCCAATACACGACCTTTGCAACGAATCCTCCTCCAGCACGTGAGCACCATGAAGAGGGGCGCTGTTAAGGCGCTTCACGATTCGAGGAACCAATCATGCAAACAGTTGTGATATTGCGAAGCCCGTTTTTTTGGTGGACGGCGTTGACGCTCGTGGCCAGTTGATCATCCGGCGGCAGGCTGAAGCGCCGTTACGTGCTCGCGCTCTTTGAGAAGCCGCCGCGGTGTGAGGCGAGAGACATCCCATCATTGGCACGGAAACGCTGTGACGCAGGTCACAGCTAAAATCATTTGAAGCTTGAAATTCGTCACAGGCCAAAACTCACGCTGCGCATTAAATGCGAAATGGAAATTGCATAAATGAGGGAGAAGATGTTTACGCCCTTCCTAAGACAAACAGTTAAAGATGTATACAAAGCAATCCACGATTTTGCTTTACGGATCCGCTTGTCCCATTGGCATCTGATTTCGACAGCGCCGTGCAATCATGAGCTCGAGCTGCGCATCGTTGAAGGTGGAAAGGTCGTAACTCTGGAGTTTCCCTGCTTGCAAACAAATGTGGGGACCTGGATCAATGTGGACCTTGGGTCAGCGATAAGAATTCAACCGGTCCAATGGCGTGTCTGGCAGCGCGACAAATCTCCTGAGCCTCATCGTTCGCAACTTAAACTGAACGGAAGGTCAACTAGTCGCTTGGTTGGCCATATGCACTTTGCGGGAGTGCCCGTGAGAGCGCGTGCCGTAGGAGCTCGGCGCGGGTCATTTCTTCCGGGCAGCACATAAAAAGCGAGACCACTGCGCTCGGTGGGCCGGTGGTCTCGCAGTTTAGATAAGGGCTTGGGTGAGAGCGGGCATGGGGTCCGCCCTTATCCGAGAGCGGATTTATAGGCGGAGACGCTCAGCTCGCTACTGTCCCTAGGGGCAGTCCAAAGAATAATGGCCGCGCTTGAAATTAATCAATGCTAAACTCCAGCAACTGTTTGAATATGCCTTGATGAGGGGGCCGGGCGACGGCCCCTGCTCATGGCGGCCCCGATCGTGCGCAAACCGCTGACGCTTCGGTTGGGGCCGCCGATAGGTTCTTTTATGCGCGGGAGATGAATATGGCTGACCAACCTTTTGTGGGCTTCAGTGACATGATGACGCAGAGTTTTGAGCAAACTCGCAAGGCAATGGAGAAATATGCTGATTTATTCCAAAAAGGTATAAAAGCCTCCCCATGGCTTGATACTGATCTAAACAACAAAATGAAAAGCTACGTTGAGAGGAATATTGCTGCTGCGAACGAGTTTGTACGGAAGCTATCCGAAGCCAAGGACGTTCAGTCTTTCTGGCAGATTCAGACTGATTTCATGCAGGCGCAATGGAAGGCGTTCGGCGAACAGACCAAGGACCTTGGCGAGACAGTGAGCAAAAGCACGTCGGGTGTGCTAAAGGACCTAAAGGACTTGTCTTCTTAGGACGCGAGCGATCGAGGCTTAAATGCCGCTCGGAGCGTGAAGCGTCACCAGGTTCAGGATCGCCAAGCGCGCCAGATCAGCTTGCGCCTGTGCCAATCTCATCGGCCAAAGCAAACTCCGGCCGCGCAGTTCAGCGGGCAGTATGATCTCGCGGCCCGTTCACGAGATCGATACGGGCCGCTACGGGTCCGCAACGCACTCAAGAAGCATTCCAGACGTTACCGTGCATCAGTCGCAATACGTTCTGAATGCAAATAATTAGCGCACACGCACTTCTCGTTTCGTTCCATCCAAAATTAGCGGCTTGACAATCAGCGGATGAAATCCTGGACTTGTCGCTGTAATTGGGATTGCCGGGGGACTTGTAATGCATCTTTTGTTCTTGAAGGCCAGCCTTGCGATCCTCGCGGGTGCTGCGGTCGCTCTTGCCTTCGCTAACGCTCTGACGCTGCTGAAATAGCGTCCTATTCGATGCAAATCGTCCCGCGCGCCGGACGCCCCCCGAAGGGCGCGGTCGGCGCGCTGCATTAGGGAATTTTCCAGAAGCGTGACAAATTCGGCTTCGGCGGACTAATCCCGATGGGACTCACCCACGAAATATTGAAATATCCTAAGATGGCTCGGGTGTATCGACCATCAAACAAAAAGATATCTGCCGCCGCCGCTGCGCCGAGAAAAATCAGAACGCCGAGCAAAATACGCATCTGCCGCCCCGCCCGCTGCTGTCACGGACAGCCTTCGTGATTTCATACCAACGCTAACCGTCTTGCAATCCAAGACCATACATACCGCACGCGCTCTATCGTACCGTTTGCCTGCGCCGGACTGGAGGCCGGTTTCTGATCAGCGAGGTATGCCCAATGACCGGACCTTCCGTGATGCGTTCGTCATTGCCGAGACCTGACCTTTGCTGGTGATCCTCCAATAATCGCGGTCCGATTTGGTCCTTTTTTCAGAGCGACCACCAAGCTCAAGTGTTCAAACGCCGGCTTCAGATCGTGAAGCGAAGGACAAATAGATTGTTGCCGCCGGAAATAAAATTGAAAAAAGGAGAACCGGCCTCCTCACCTATTATTGCGGCTGAATGCCTGCGGCACGGATAATTTTGGTCCATTTGTCGAGATCGTCGCGTATGATGTTTGCAAATTGCGTGGACGTCGAGGCGACCGCGTCGATTCCAGCATTGGCTAGCTTTGCTTTGACTTCGGCCTTAGCGATTACTTGGGCGCACGCTTTGTTGAGCGTCTCAACAACGGCGGGATCCATGGCCGTTGGTCCCAAGAGTCCATACCAAGTTGAATAGACGTAGTCGGACAATCCGGCCTCGCGCATGGTCGGAACATTTGGTAGTTCAGGCAAGCGTTCTTCGGTGGTCACGGCGAGCGCACGCAGTGTGCCGGACTGAATTTGCTGCATGATCGAACCTGCGGTTTCGATCATGAATTGCACCTGGCCGCCGATGACCGCCATTACTGAAGGCCCACCACCGCGAAACGGAACGTGCGTCACCTTCGCCCCAGTAATCGATGAAAAGAGTTCAACCGCAAGATGACCGGAACTACCTACGCCGGCCGAACCGTAATTGATTTCGCCGGGCTTTCGTTTTGCCGCCTCAATCAGATCGGCGACACTGTCGTATGGCAAACTGGGGGTTATAACGAGCACGCTTGGTGCTATCCCTAACAAGGAGATCGGCGTGAAATCTCCCAAGACATCGTAGTTCAAGCGCTTGAAAAGCGCTGGCCCATAGGTCAGCCCACTATGGAAGACCAGCAGCGTGTAACCGTCGGGTTTAGCTTTGGCAACCACGTCAGCCCCTAAAGTGCCGCCGGCGCCACCGCGATTATCGATATAGAAGGGCTGAGCCAGCTCCTCGCTCAGGTACTCGGCAATAATGCGACCGATAACGTCCGTTGTCCCTCCTGGCGGGAACGGGACCACTACTCGGACTGCACGATTGGGATAGCGTGTATCGGCGAAGGTATGGGATGCGATGAGCGCGACTCCGGGCAGAGCGATTAATGTACGGCGTGTCAATCCGAACATGCTTTGATCTCTCAATTCGAATGGCTTGATGATGCAATTTACGATATTGCATACAATAATTTCTGTGCCTCTAGGGGTCTTTTAGGGCCACTGCTCCACCGGCAGCACGCGTGCGGTAATCTCACAATCGAGGCTTCCACAACGGACACGAAAGAACATGGGTGATCTAAACAGCCGCGTAGCGCACGTCACCGGCGCGGGTAGCGGGATTGGCCGTGCAATCGCTCTGCGGCTTGCCGCGGACGGAGCAACTGTCGTAGTGACCGACATAGATATCGGAAAGGCTGCAAGCACCGCAAAAGACATTGTAGCGCGAGGCGGCCGCGCTGCTGAGTTCGCGCTCGATGTCGCCAGTCCAGAAGCTGTGCGTAGCGTATTTACAGAAATCGAGCGCCGTTATGGGCAGGTCGATATTCAGGTTAGTCACGCTGGAATAACAACTCGCGCCTCGTTCCTCGATATGTCACTCGAGGTCTTTGATGCCATTTTGCGCACTAATCTTTATGGTGTGTTCCTGTGCGGCCAGGCTGCGGCAAGGCTAATGCGCCAACGCGGTGGACGCATTGTCAATACGACTTCGATCTCCGGTCAGCAGGGAGGCACGGGACGCGCAGCCTACGGCGCATCAAAAGCTGCAATCATCAATCTCACCCAGACGATGGCGCTCGAACTTGCCCCGTTTGACATCTTGGTCAACGCGATAGCGCCCGGCCCCACGCAGGTCGAACGGACGGCACATGGTCCGGGGCAAAAGGCCGCCATGTTGTCCCGGCTTGCAATCAAGCGTTACGCGCGGCCGGACGAGATCGCCGCAGGCGTCGCTTTCCTAGTCTCCAATCAAAACACCTACATAACCGGACACGTACTCAACATCGACGGGGGCTTCCAGGCGGCCGGTGTAATGTATGACCCAAGTGGCGAGCCAGGATAAGACAATGCCCTATGTGAACTTGCCTGACGGGGCGAGGATTTTCTATCGCGTCGACGATTTTACCGATCCATGGAGCCAGCCGGAAACCATTTTAATGCTGCACGGCTTTTGTCGGAACAGTCGCTTCTGGTACGCGTGGGTTCCGATCCTTGGTCGTCATTTCCGGGTCGTGCGTCCCGACCTGCGCGGTTGCGGAAAATCCGACGTCCCGGCGCCCGGGTTTGCGTGGTCGCTTGCTCAGTACCATGACGATCTTATCGCCTTCATGGACATCGCTAAAATCGAGCGTGCACATTTCGTTGGCGAGTCGATGGGCGGCATGGTTATGCCGTATATTTACAGCCGCAGCCCGCAGCGCGTAAGTAGCGTGGTCGCCTGTTCGTCAAATCTAGGCGTTAAGGGCGCGATGGCTAAGGAGATGGCTGCTGGCGCCGCGTCTATGACCGATGCCATCGTATCGGCGCCGACCCTCGAGCAATACATTCGAAAGACTGAGTCGAGCCGTCTTGCTGCCGATGAGGTAAGCGAGGCAGCGCGCACTTGGTACGCGCGAGAGTGGGCGCGTACTGCGAGGCGGGTGTGGCACGAATGGTCAGCTATGATCGTTCCACAAATAGAGGTCACAGCCGAGTTGCTCTCCAGATTGCACGTTCCGCTGCTGTTCATCGCCGCGTCTCGAACGGTAAAGCTGCCGCTCGAAGAGGCCCGCTTCTGGATCAATCATGCGCCGGATCCCCATCTCGACATCATCGACAGCGCAAGCCAGGGTCTGGCATTCGCCAAGGCCGAGGAATGTGCGCACCTGACGTTGCGCTTCCTATTGGCACGGCAGCGAGCGTGATGAGCGGCCGCCCCATTGTGCACCCATACGTTTTGCCCCCCAGGCTCGCATTGAAAGCATTTTCGGCGGGAAACAATCGGCAAAGATGGCCTTGATCCCCGCGTTTAACAGAGCAGTCACGGCGTCTGGTTCGTCGCGGCACTAATCGCACTCGAAGCTTGTCGGGTTAAAGTAGCAGGTTGCCGATGAGCTCATATCGTGCCATCCAGTGCCGCAGCAAGTACGATCGAATATTTCCGCACAGGAACTGAAATGACCCACGCCAATCCTTTACTGCATAAGTCGTCGCGCATCCTACCCAAACACGTCGTGGTAGTTGGTGCCGGCACTATTGGTCCCGACATTGGCTATTATCTTAAGGTTGCCATCCCCGGTCTCAAATTGCATCTGATCGACGTTGCGCAGGCACCACTCGATCGAGCCGTCGAACGCTTCAAGAGTTACGCGCGTAAGGGGGTCGAGCGCGGCAAGATGAGCGAGACCCAGGCACGACAGATCACTGAAAATCTTCACACCTCGATCGATTATGCAGTTGCGCGCGACGCCGATTGGGTGCTGGAGGCCGCTACAGAAGATCTTACGGTTAAGCGTAAAATTTTTGCGCAGCTCGAGCACCTGATGCGACCGGAAGCAATTATAACCTCGAATACCAGCTCATTGCCTGCGGCACACATTTTTAGTGAATTGCGGCACAAGGACAGAGCAACGGTGACACATTTCTTCGCGCCCGCGTGGCGCAATCCGATCGTGGAGGTGATCAATTGGGCCGGCACCAATCCATCCATTATCGACGATCTCAATTGGATATTTTGCATGACTGGCAAGGTGCCGTTGGTCACTGCAGATGTCCCCTGCTTCATGCTTGATCGCATATTTGACAATTGGTGCAATGACGCCGCTTTGCTCTTAAGCAAAGCGACTGCAGCCGAGATCGATTCCACCACGTTCGAATTCGTGCATGCTGGCCCCTTCTTTGTACTCAATCTCGCGAACGGTAATCCGATCATTGTTGAGACAAATAACCTGCAGGCAGACGAAGAGGGTGAGCATTATCGGCCGGCACCTATTTTCAACTCGGTGCAGAGCTGGCGCACGGCCCCGATGGGAAAAGCCGTTACGGTCAAGCCGGAAGTCAAGACCTACATACGGGATCGCATGCTCGGCATCCTGATTTCGCAGACGGTTGACATTCTCGACCGCAAGATCGGCGAGCCCGCCGATCTCGAACTCGGTTGCCGCCTGGCGCTTGGCTTCAAGGAAGGCCCACTCAACATCATGCGGCGCATCGGCGATGACGAGGTTAACCGTGTCGTCACGCGTTTGCAGCGTGAGCGGCCGGGCCTGCCGCAGCCGCGCCGACCACTCGGCGAGTACCAAAAGTTTCATCGCCACGTCCTTCTTGATGATATCGGCAACGTGAAACTGATCACCATTCGCCGTCCGGAGACGCTCAACGCTGTTAATGACGACGTCACCGAGGAAATTCTCGCCGCGATTCGTTGCTTCGAAGACAACACGAAGATACGCGGCTTCGTGGTCACTGGTTATGGCCCGCGCGCCTTTTCCGCTGGCGCCGACATCGGTCGCTTTCCGAGCGTGCTCGGTGACGCAGAAGCGGCGGTACGGTACGCGCGTGATTGTGCGCGTCTACTCGTGCACATCGACGAGATGAAAAAACCGGTGGTTGCCGCGCTCAATGGGATGGCGCTCGGCGGCGGTTTGGAAATTGTCTTGCGCTGTCATGGAATCGTAGCAGTTCGCGGCATTTCGCTCCAACTGCCTGAAATTATGCTTGGAATTGTGCCGGGTCTGGGAGGCATGGTAGTCCCCTATCGGCGCTGGCCCAAGGCCGCGCCAGTATTCCACGACATGTTGCGCCGGGCAGAACGCATGTCGGCGAAAACCGCGCTCGATATCGGCATGATCGACACGCTAGCTGACGACCATGCTAGCCTCATCGCCGCTGCGGTCGAACGGGTGCACGCGTTAACTGACCGGCGGTTTCAAATGGTCGACGGTCCTGTTCAGATTGCATTGCCGGTACCGATCGAGCCGGTGGCGGCAAACGGCCAGCGACTCAGTGCAGAGATCATCCGGATTTTGGAATCCACCATTTCGGAAGCGGCGGCAGCACCGACTTTTTCAGCCGCCCTGGAAATCGGCTATCGTGCATTTGGCGCTAGCGCCTGCACTGCAGCGGCGCGCGAAGGCATAGATGCTTTTTTGCAGCGCCGCACCCCGGATTTCGGCAAAACTGGCTAAGATGCTGGGGCAAAAACTGAAACCTAGTGTGCGGACAAGGTTCCCTCACTGATCAATTCATTCCGTCCGCGCTACCATCCCGAGATAGGTTTCGACCACACGGGGATTATTAGCAAGCTCGGCGGCTGGGCCCTCGAGTACAAATTCGCCCATTTCCAGCACGTAACCATAGTCGGCGATTTGCAACGCCGCCCGGGCATTCTGCTCGACCAGCAAAATCGATACTCCGAGCTGCTTTAAATCAGCGATGACATGAAAAATGTCGCGCACGATCCGCGGCGCCAGCCCTAGGCTAGGCTCGTCGAGCATCAACAGCTTTGGGCGCGCCATCAGCGCGCGACCAAGCGCCAGCATTTGCCGCTCGCCGCCTGACAGCGTACCAGCGAGCTGTGAGCTACGTTCATGCAAGCGCGGGAAACGCTTATAGACTGCAGCGAGGTCGTCGGGTAATTCACGCCTGCCGCGCCTCTTCCGGGAAAACGCGCCGAGCAGGAGGTTGTCCTCGACCGGCATCTCCCCGAAAAGCTCGCGCCGTTCGGGGACAAGGCATAAGCCGCGCATGACACGCGCTTCCACCGAAAGACCCAACAAATCGTCGCCGTCATAGCGAACATTGCCCCGCGCCGGTAGCAGTCCCATTAAGGCCGAGAGCAGAGTAGACTTGCCGGCGCCGTTGGGTCCGATAACGGCGACAATTTTCCCGGCACCGACGTCGAGGCAAGCGTCGCGTAATACCGCTATCTTGCCGTAACCCACCGCCAAGCCGCGGACCTCAAGTGCGCTCATGCGACGCTTCCAAGATAAGCTTCGACGACCGCCTGGTTGGCCTGTATCTGCTTCGGCGAGCCCTCTGCGAGCTTTTCCCCAAAATTCATTACTAAGATACGGTCGACCAAGCCCATGACAAATTCCATATCGTGTTCGACCAACAGGATGGTGACGCCGCGCTGGCGCAACGCGCGAAGGAGATTGGCGAGCGCCTCTTTTTCCCGGTAACGCAGACCGGCCGCCGGCTCATCGAGCAGCAACAAGAGTGGGTCAGCGCACAGCGCTCGAGCGATCTCAAGTAAGCGCTGCGCGCCGAGGGGCAACGTGGCAGCCGCGTCGAACAAATAGGGCTTCAGGCCAACCAAGTCGAGCTGATCCGCGGCTTCCCGCCGCAAACTTGCCTCTTCCGCGCGATCAAGCCGAAGGCTTGCCGACCAAACGCCTTCGCGGCCGCGCCGATAAGCGCCGATCGCTGCGTTCTCCAGTACGTTCATCGACGGAAGAATATTGACGTGCTGATAAGTGCGAGCGATGCCGTAACGGGCGATTTCCCGCCCTGGCCGATCATCGATACGCTCGCCACAAAACAGAATTTCGCCGTTGTCGGTGGCGAGTACGCCGGTCATCAGGTTGAACACCGTGCTCTTGCCAGCGCCGTTCGGTCCGATCAGCCCAAAAATCTCTCCCGCCTGTACTTCAAATGATAAATCTCTCACCGCCGCCAACGCCTTAAAGCTTTTGCTGACTTGCTTTAGTTGCAATAGCGGGTACCCCGCATGGGGTTGAGCGCGCTGGGGCAGCGGCCGTACCCCCGCTGGAACCATTTCCTGAGCATCGGGTGGGATTAATCGCGTCAAATAAGGGACAAGCCCGTCACGCGCTCGGTGAAGCATTAAAACTACCAGCAGTCCGAACACGATGATTTCAAAATTGCCGCTCTGCTCCATTACTTTTGGCAACAAGTCCTTCAACCAGTCTTTAAGCAGGGTAAGAACTGTAGCGCCGACCACCGCTCCCCAAACCTCGGTCGATCCACCGATAACCGCCATGAACAGGTAGTCGATGCTACCGTTCAGATCGAACGGATGCGGGCTGACGAAACGAAGGAAATGCGCATAGAGCCAGCCGGACAAAGCCGCGAGCAGTGCGGCATAGACGAAAATGATAATTTTCAGTCGTGCGGTATCGACGCCAAAATTCTCAACCATTATGGCACGGTTCCGTAACGCGCGGATGGCGCGGCCAGAGCGCGAGTCGAGCAGATTGCGCATGCCGAACAATGCCAGCAGGGTCAACCCCCAGATCAAGTAATAGAAAGTGCGCCCGTCGCTCAGTTGCCAGCCAAACACCGACAACGGTGGAATCTCGGCAATGCCGGAATACTTGCCCAAGATTTCCAGATTTCCAAAGATATAATAGATCGCAATTCCCCAAGCGATCGTGCCGAGCGGGAGGTAATGCCCAGACAGACGCAGCGTGATGAAGCCGAGAAATAGCGAAATGAAAAAAGTCAGCGTGAACCCGGCTAGCAGCGTCAACCAGGGCGACACCCCATATTGGGTTGTGAGTACGGCGGTCGTGTATGCGCCGATCCCGACAAAGGCCGCCTGGCCAAAAGACGTGAGTCCGCCGATACCGGTGAGCAAAACCAAGCCGAGCGCCACGATGCTGGCGAGCCCGATATAGTTGAGCAACGTGACATAAAATTCTGACAAGATTAGCGGCGCGACGGACAGCAAAACGAGCGCCGTCCAGACCGCAGCGCGACGCTTCATAGCTCGTCATCCTCTTCGATGCGGAATGTCGTTAACGAGCGCCACAACAGCACCGGAATGATGAGGGTAAAAACGATGGATTCTTTGAACGCGCTGGCCCAGAAAGATGAATAGGATTCAAGAAAACCAACAGCGAGCGAGCTAACGGCCGCAATAGGATAGCTTGTCATGCCGCCGATAATGGATCCTATAAATCCTTTTAGGCTGATCATGAGGCCAGTGTCGTAATAGATCGTGGTAATTGGCGCGACGAGAATGCCAGACACGGCGCCGATCAACGCGGCCAAGGCAAAGCTTAGTCGGCCGGAAAATTCGGATGAAATGCCAAC
>Ga0207785_1000095_pt1 | contig 12990 bp, 12 predicted proteins | sample LuqExpMetageno74_FD_187831 | JGI IMG/M metagenome (GOLD analysis project Ga0207785, IMG submission 187831) | Tropical forest soil microbial communities from Luquillo Experimental Forest, Puerto Rico - Sample 74 (SPAdes) | ecosystem: Environmental > Terrestrial > Soil > Tropical forest ... | reverse complement strand
AAGGGCACCAAACCCGCGGAGCTGCCGGTGTTGCAGTCAACCAAATTCGAGTTTGTTATCAATCTCACCACGGCCAAGGCGCTCAACCTCACTATTCCTGCGGGCGTGATCTCCATCGCGGACGAAGTCATCGAATGAATGGCCCGGCGGATCGCACCGCGAACATGTCTACTTATGACCTCGCCCAGCTTCTCGATTACAAGCTATTGTCGCCACGTTCGGGGAGCAATGCACAATGCGCGTCGTTCGATTAATGGATGAAGCGAATTGGAAAACTCTTTTGCCCGTTGTTGAGAATATTTTTTTCGCCACGAGTAGAATTCAGATATTCGCCGATGAACAGGCGCGTAATTCATTCAAAGCAAAATGGCTTGACCGCTACCTCAATCACTACATCGATAGTTTCTTCATCGCCCGTGCCGACGATGGCGTCTTGATTGGATATCTTGCAGGATGCCTTGAAAATCCGACGCTTAATCCTCTCTTTAATGATCTCGGTTACTACAAGGCGTTTGCACCATATTGCGCATCATACCCTTGCCATTTACACATCAATGTAGCTGCGGACTACCGCAATCACGGCGTCGGTGCCGCTCTCATTGCGGCATTTGCCGCGCAAGCTTCGAATGTCCAAGCGCCCGGGATGCACATCGTCACGAACGAGGGGGCGCGCAATATTCGCTTCTACGAGCGCAACAACTTCCGCATTCTTTCGATGGCCTATTCGAATGGTGCGCGGGTTGTTTTCATGGGTCGGCAACTGAGGCAAAACTGATCAGCCTTTTAATCATTTCAATCGCGCTATGATATCCGCTCACGCTAATGCCCCCGGCTGAAGTTTCGCGAGGGGTGCTAAGTGACTCACATTGCGGAGACGGTAAAAACAAAATCGAGGTCAACGATCACGGTCGCCCATGGCACTAGCGACATAATTGCTGCGCTGCACGAGGCGACGAGAATGACATTTCTTAGGTCTATTGAAATCTAACTCAGGCGCAAATTTCCGTGCACCTAACGGCGATTTGGAGAACTTTTATTCTATTGTCGTTGTGCGCCGTCGAGTTTTCACACAGCCAAGATCCATCTTCGACATCACCAGGTTTTGAGCAAGGGGCCGTTCCCAAGCTCAGTTTCCTAGCTTAGGTTTTACGCCAGAAGCGTCGGCCAACGACGAGCCGCAGACATCCGCGACGGGGCGACAAGGCCGCTCAACGCCTAGGGAGCGACACGCCATGAGCCAAAAATTTATTCTCAACGTCAACGGTAAGGCTCACACGGTCGACGCCGACCCCGATATGCCACTGCTCTATGCCTTGCGCAATGATCTTGGACTCAACAATCCGCATTTCGGTTGCGGGGTGGCGCAATGCGGCGCTTGCGCCGTTCATCTCGATGGCCGGCCGATCAACTCCTGCGTAACGCCGCTTTCGGCTGTCGGTAATGCCAAGATCACCACGCTCGCTGGCCTAGGTACGCCCGAGAAGCCGCATCCACTGCAGACCGCCTACATCGAAGAGCAGGTGCCGCAATGCGGCTACTGCATCAATGGCTGGATCATGACTGCTGCTGCCTTCCTACGCGATAACAAGAAGCCGAGCGAAGCCGAGATCAAAGAGGCGCTGTCGGGCGTGAAGTGTCGCTGCGGCACGCACATCAGCATCCTGAAGGCGGTCAAGCGCGCCGCCGCGATGATGGGTTGAGGGAGGCGGCCGTGACGAAATTCGAAAACAAGGCTTCCTTCACTCGCCGGTCCGTTCTGCTCGGGGGCGGTGCATTGGTTGTCTCGGTGGGCGCTGCCGTCTCGCTCGACACCGTGCTGTCGATCCAGCAGGCCGGGGCACAGGGCGCCAAGCCGCCGCTCACGCCCGATCAACTCTCCTCCTACATTGCGGTCAATGCCGACGGCAGCGTATCTGCCTTCTTCGGTAAGATGGACATGGGCCACGGACTGCGTGTCGCTATCGCGCAAATGGTGGCGGAAGAGCTGGACGTACCGTTCAAGGCGGTGAAGGTTTTCATGGGCGACACTGCCACGTCGGTGAACCAAGGCGGAGCGTCCGGTTCGACGGGTATTCATTTCGGTGGTAAGCAGATGCGCATGGCGGCGGCGGAAGCGCGCCGCGTGCTGATCGAGATGGCGGCAGCCAAGCTCGATGCCCCTGTCGCCAATATGATTGTCGTCAACGGCGTTGTCAGCGACGCCTTCAACCGCGACAAGACAACGTCCTATGCCGAGCTGATCGGCGGTAAATATTTCAACGTCCAACTCGACTGGAACAAAAAACTCGGCAACGAGCTTTACGCGCCCGGCAAGGCGCAGCCCAAGAAACCGAGCGAGTACAAAATCGTTGGCCAGCCTATCAAGCGCGAGGACGTGGCGCCGAAAGTATTCTGCCAGGAAGACTTCTGCACCGATATCAAGGTGCCCGGCATGGTGCATGGCCGCATGATCCGGCCAGCGGTGGCTGGCGCGGTGCCGGTGAAAGTCGATGAGGCTTCGATCAAGGACATCCCTGGCGCCCAGGTGGTCTGGGACAAGGGCTTCCTCGGCGTGGTCGCCGATAAGGAATGGGACGCCATCAAGGCTGCCCAAAAACTTAGAGTCGAATGGTCACAAGTCGTGCCGCCGTTCCCGAATCAAGCCTCGCTCTACGATCACATCCGCAAGGCGCCGGTGCGGAAGTCGGAGGTTGAACAACATAACGGCAATGTCGAGGACGTGTTTAAGACTGCCGCTCGGGTGATCGAAGCGGAGTACGAATGGCCGTTCCAGTCACATTCCAGCATGGGCCCGGCCTGCGCGCTGGTCGAGATCAAGGACGGCGAGGTCACTTGCTGGAGTGGGACGCAAAAATCTCACTTCGTGCAGCAGGGGCTGGCACTAACGCTCAATGTCCCGCTCGACAAAGTTCGAGTGATCTGGGCAATGGGGCCTGGCTCCTACGGCCGCAACGATGCCGACGATTGCGCCATGGATGCTGCCGTGTTGGCGAAAGCTGTCGCCAAGCCGGTGCGGCTACAATACACGCGCGACCAAGGTACCGGCTGGGATCCCAAAGGTCCGGCGTCCACACACAAGGCGCGAGCCGCGCTCGATGTCGCGGGCAAGGTGCTCGCTTATGAATTCAGCAGCAAAGCCTTTTCGCGGGTGGACGTGAACACCAATGGTGGCCATCCCTGGGACACATTAGCTGGACACACCATGGGCGTCGCACTGAAGTCTGGCGACGGTTTCGGCGTGCCAGCGGAATCTTACGCTTTCGACAACAAAAAGCTGTCCTGGGAGACGATCCCGCCGCTGCTTGATCGCTCGTCACCCTTGCGCAGCGCGCACTTGCGCGATCCAGTCGGACCCCAAATTCACTTCGCTAGTGAATCCTTTATCGATGAGGTGGCAGCCGCGGTCGGAGCCGATCCGATCGAGTTTCGCTTGCGCTACATCAAAGAGCCGCGCGACGTCGCTGTGATCAAAGCGGCGGCGGAGAAAGCGCAATGGGATGCACGGCCCTCACCGCGCCGCGACCAATCCGGCGGCAAGGTGTCCGGCCGCGGCATCGCATACGGTCAGAGAAATGGCACGCGCGTAGCAATCATCGCGGAAGTCGATATCGATCGCTCAACCGGCAAGATCTGGGCGCGAAAGTTCACAGTGGCCCATGACTGTGGGCAGATCATCAACCCTGACGGATTGGTGAAATGCATCGAGGGCAACATCGTGCAGGGCGTCAGCCGCACGCTGTGCGAAGAAGTGACCTTCGACAACAAGATGGTAACTAGCATTGACTGGAAGACGTATCCGATCCTCGACATCACCGAGACGCCGGCCCAAGTGAACGTGGTGCTGATCAATCACCCGGAACTGCCGCCAACTGGCGCCGGCGAACCGTCGATCCGTCCAGTGGCAGCGGCGATCGCCAATGCGATCTTCGACGCCACCGGAGTGCGCATCCGCCGCGTACCGTTTTCGCCAGACCGGGTCAAACAGGCGTTGTCCTGATTGCCGCGGGACATGCGACCTAAACTGAAAGCCGGCCCGTCACGGCCGGCTTTTATGTCGTGAAGACAAGGCTATGGCGATCCTGCATGCGGTCACGTAACTCAAAGTCTCAAGTGTGATTAGAGAGCCTTCGACTGATGTCTTCTTGAACCATGTGCAAATGGATCATAAGGCGGTGCAAATCGACTTCGAATGAACGCGTAACCTTAAGTAACCGCACAGCCGATTCGATTTTGGCGATTCGTGCCCGATACTCGACAATTCGAGACCTGTCGGTACTCCGAGCAAGCTCGCGCTCAAGACTTCCTAGTGCCCGGTGGAAGTGATCGATACGACGAACGTTCAGCCATCTGTAAAATCTAAGCGCGAACCCAACGACGGGGATCAGCGTCAGGACGACCGGAATGACAAAGAATGCAGTTCGATTGAGGAGTGAGGTAAGCCAGAAGGACGTGTACCGCTGCCACAAAGTCGGACCCGAGCGGTAAAATGCCTGTGCCGTTGGAGAGAGCGGCAAATCATTGGGTTGCTCCGCGGGGAATTCACCGAGACCATTGAAGGGGCCTGGCGCCGAATGGACTTCTCGCATTGCTTCGAGCAGCAAATATTGTAAGGCAGGGTGAAGATCCTTTCGCACGAGCAATCTGTTGCGGGAGGCAAGCAGGTCAATATTCGAATTGGGGATGTCACGACTTAAATCAATGAGACCTCGCGACAACACCACATGCTTCAGCCCGGGGACCGTTTTGGCGATGGCCTCGGCTTGTGTCACGCTCATTAATCGGATGCCAGGGGCACTGAGCGTACGCTGCAAGGGGTTCTCATCCAGCTGTGGAAAGATCGCCACATCAATTTCGCCCGCGATCAATGCATCGATTGCCTGTGCGTTATCGAGATCCAAGACGCGGGTGGAGGCATCCAATGCGTCAGTGGCTTTTAACACCTCTAAGATAAGCGACCGCAGGGCAGTTCCGGGTATGCCGATGGAAAGGCGCTTGCCACGGAATTGCGCAAAAACCGTTATAGGCTCCGCGCTCCTGTAAAAAATGAATATCGCCGCATCGAATGTTCCGCCGAGTGAATAGAGGACATCTGCATCGGCCGGTACCGTGATGCCGAAGGTGGTGAGGGCTGCCTGCACCCCAGAGGCGGGATCACGCAGCAGATCAAGATTCTCCACTGCGCCAGCAGAGTTGCGGATCTCCAGCTCAACACCATAGCGTGCAAGTATCCGTGCATATTGCCTCGCAAAGTTGTCGTACCCGGATCCCGCCATCCCGGCAGCGATTGCGAGGTGACGTGGTGGGAGCGGATCGACTAAACGATAGGTGGCGTATAATGCGGCAAGGACAATGGCCGTCGACAGAATCACAATGATTAACGGCGACCTAGGCCACATTTCGGCACTCGGACCAGCTTGGTTTATGGCAATCGGTCGAACGCCGGGCGTTTACGGCGCTCGGACTAAGCCGAGTGCAAAATATACGGTTTGCGCTCGCGTACGCCGAGCTACGATCACTAACCTGAGCGCTCGTGCACACATCCTCACTTCGCCTTCGCGCCGAGCATGATCGGGGTAGTTTGGACAAGTTTGAGCGACTTGACCATCTTCTTGGTAGTGGCCTTGTATTTCTTGAAATGAGCGGATTCTAGACGCGACTTTATACGCATGCGCATCCCGATTAATCTCTTAAGCCCTAATGCGGACGGGACTATCTTTTTCAGTCACGGCGCTCCTAGAGCATCGAATGAAAGAGACGCTCACGAATGGCGAGGGCCGCGCTATTTCATTTCACCTGCCTGGCTTGATGCTTGGGCTGGCGGCCGGTTGATCCTTGCAGAAGCTGCGCGCCATACTGCGACATGCGGACGCGAACTGTAGAAAAACCGCTCAATGTTGCGATCGTGGGCGGAGGCATTGGTGGGTTGTTTGCCGCGAATGCATTGCTCGCCCTTGGCCTTCGCGTCTCCGTCTACGAACAGGCGCTTGCGCTGGGAGAAGTGGGCGCGGGCGTATTTCTTACTCCAAATAGCGTGCGCCATTTACGACGGCTTGGACTAGGTGCCGAGGTAGAGCGATGGGGTGCTTTGGTCGGCACAGGATCTCATTATTTCCGTGACGATGGCAGTCCCATCGCCCCGGTGCAGGTGACAGACTCCTCTGGGCGGAACGGTACCTTCGGCATGCACCGCGCCGACCTTGTCGCATATCTGAGCAAAGGGCTGCCGAGCGACGTGGTACACACAGGCCATCGCTGCATTGGTTTTGAACCGGCCGATGAAGTCGCGCGCGTCTCGTTTGCTAACGGGGTTGTTGCCGAAGCTGACATCGTTATTGGCGCCGACGGTATCCATTCCGAGTTGCGTCAGCATGTGTTCCCGCCGTCACGCCCGGTGTTCTCTGGCTCGGTGGCTTATCGCGGTCTGGTTGAGCATGAGTGTATACCGGAATGGCCGACGTCCTGTTGGTTGATGTGGCTTGGCAAAGGCAAACATTTCCTTTCCTTCCCGGTGCGCGCCGGCAAACTGATTAACTTCGTCGGTTTCGTACCAGCCGATGCGGAGATGAAGGAATCATGGTCGGCGCCTGGCGATCCCGATCAGTTACGGCAGGAGTTTGCCGGCTGGGACCCGCGCATCGGCAATCTGCTGCAACAAGTCCACAAGACCTTCCGTTCAGCATTGTATGACCGCGACCCGCTGCCGACCTGGAGCAAAGGACGGCTTTCGCTACTCGGGGATGCGGCGCACCCAATGCTCCCGCATCTTGGACAGGGTGCCAATCAGTCGATCGAAGACGGCATGGCGCTGGCTACTATTCTGGCGCACAGTAACCGCGATAAGATTGTTGCCGCGCTTCTTGCTTACGAGCGCCTGCGCCGCGAGCGAGTGGCATCCATTCAGCACGGCGCGCGAGAAAGTGGACTGCGCTATGATTCTGTTGTTGCTGATCTCAAGGTGCGCGACGCTGAGATCAGGGCTCACGCCGATTTCCGCCGCCGTCTCTATGATCACGATGTGGTTCCGGACGCGGAGGCTGTGGCACTCGGCCTGGTTTAATGACCTGCAATCAAGAAGTTAAATTACTGCCGTAGTTCCGCTGTACTTGTCCGCTTTTGACGCACCTCAGACATCGGCCCCAGCCACACCGGGTACAGTTCAGTTACTCACCGGGCGGTAGCCTTTGAAACTCAGATAGCCCCCGAGAACAAGAACGATGACACCATGATCGTTATAGCGATTGATCCGGAATAGATTGTGGTAGCGACGCCACACGGGAATAGGTCATATCAGGAGCAAGGACCATGCTGTACTTTCTGCTGGCGGCTGGGATCGTCTGGGGCTTAGCGACAATTTACCTCGCATACCGTTTCAAGGAATATCGCAAATTTTTAGCAGGCGCGTTCTTCGTAAGCTGGGGAAACCTACTTTATCTCTATTTTGCGAACGTGTCGGTGCCGCTCCTGGGCACGAACCTCGTCTTCACTCCAGAGAGCAGCGGTGCGCGCTCCATTCCCCATTTCATTTTCTTCGTGCTCTGCTTGTACTTCGGTTTTTTCTCGAAGTCGAAAAGATCGCCCTTATCGGCAGGGTCCGATCTGCGATAAGCACTTTCTGAGCATTCCAGGACAAGTACTTTAAAGCGATCGATGCCTGGTGGCCAATGCCGTTATTCCGAGACCTAATATCAATGATGATTGCTGTCGTCTTTGCCGCCACGCTCACGGTATCAGTCTCTGCGCAGGACTTCATGCCGGAATCGGGCACGCCGGCTGCCGCCTTTCCGAAACCCGACCGCCCCGTCGCGGACATCGTCAGCCCAATCTGGCACGACGAAAAGCAGCGCGACGATGCCGGCGAACCACGCCAGCTCGTGCGCCTGCTCGGCATCAAATCCGGGATGACCGTCGCGGACATCGGAGCGGGCAGCGGCTATTACGTTGTGCGGCTGTCCCCGATCGTCGGCCCCCGCGGCCGCATCATCGCAGAAGATGTCGTACCCGAATATTTACGCGGCCTGCGCGGTCGGGTGCATGATCTTAGATTGCAAAACGTTGTAATCACCCTCGGTGAGCCGCACGATCCAAGGTTGCCCGCTAATTCGCTCGACATTGCGATCCTGGTACACATGTATCACGAGATCGCCCAGCCTTACGCCCTGCTCTACAATCTTGTCCCTGCGCTCAAGCCTGGCGCGCGCGTCGGCATTGTCGACGCCTACGGGCCGACGTCCGAGCATGGTACACCGCCCAGCCTCCTGCGCTGTGAGCTTGCAGTCGTAGGCTATCATGAGATCAGCTTCGATCGACTCACGGGCAGCAACGCCTATCTGGCGATTTTCGCGCCGCCGACTGTCGCAAGCCGGACGCGACCGGAAGCTATGGTCGCGTGCAAGGTGCCGTAGTCGTCTGCTAATGCGACCAACCGCCCCTTGACTTCCGCGGTCGATGAAGCCTCCCAGTTGCACTCCGCTCCATGCGCGCGGGCAGCGTTTTCGGACGGAGTGCGTATCAAGTCCAGGGCATCGATCCTTCAATAGACGTCCACCTGATAGCGGTCGTGCTTCTTTAACTCGGCGACAAAACGCGCTGCATCCTCCGGGCTGCGCTTGCCATGCTCGGCAACGACATCAATGAGCGCGCGCTCGACGTCTTTCGCCATGCGCAGCGCATCGCCACACACATAGATATGCGCACCGCGGCTGATCCATTCCCAGAGATCGCGGCCCTCGTCCCGCATACGGTGCTGCACGTAGATTTTCTCGTTGCCGTCACGCGACCAGGCGAGCGTCAGCCGCGTAAGATGTCTGTTCTTGCGCATCGCCTTGAGCTCGTCCTCGTAGAAGAAATCGTAATCGCTGCGCTGATGGCCGAAATAGAGCCAGTTCGGTCCGGGCGCCTTGGTCGCCAGCCGCTCTTGCAGGAAGGCGCGGAACGGCGCCAGACCGGTGCCGGGCCCAATCATGATGATCGGCTTGTTGGGGTCGGCCGGCAGTGCGAAGTGTTGCGCCTTCTGCACGTAGACCCTAATCCTGTCGCCCGGCTTGATGCGGGAGCCAAGAAAGGTCGAAGCGACGCCGAGCCTGGCGCGATCGCCCACCTGGTAGCGCACCGCGTCAACGGTAAGCGACACGCGACCCGGATTGCATTTCAGCGACGAAGAGATCGAATAGACGCGCGGCTGCAGCGGATCGAGCGCCTCAATGAAGGCTTCCGGGTCGGGCCGGATGCCGGGAAACTTCTGCAGCGCCGCCAGCACGTCGAGCGTCGCAGCGTCGCCATCCGGATCGCGTCCATCGCCGAGCGCTTTGGCCTTCTTCCGCCGCTCGCCACCAGTCAAATAGGAGATGAGTTGGAACAGCATGTCCGGCGCTGGCGACAGCGAGACTCCGTCGACGAGCACGTCGCGCAAGGTTCGGCCGCCAATGGGAAAATTCGGTGGCGCATCAACCGCGGCAATTACCGCATCCACCAACGCATCATCATTTCTCGGATAGATTCCGAAGCTGTCGCCGACGGCATAATCGAGCCCGCTTTCAGTGAGATCGAATTCGATATGCCAGGTTTCCTTTTGCGAGCGTTCCTTGTTGAGCCGGCGACGGGAGAGAAATGTGGCGGTGACCGGGTTGTCGCGCGAGCGGCCAGGCGCCGAGACAGGAGCCGGCGGGGGTACGGCTTCGGCTGGCGTCGCCGTGCCCGCGCCCATTTCGGCATAGAGCGCCTTGAGCATGCGGGCGGTATCCTTGCCACCCGGCACGCACAGGTTCAGCCGCATCTCCCTCTTGCTGAAGAGCGCCTCCGCATAATCCTTGCAGTTGTAGCCACACTGGCTGCAATCCTGCTGCGCCATCGCCGCCATCATGCGGCGCGCCAGCGGCTTGCCCTCGGCAAGCTTCATGCGGTCCGCTAGCGGCATGGCAGGATCGTGCCAAGGCGCGTTATCATCCTGTTCAGCTGGCGGCACGACGTCGAGCAGTAGTTTCGCTGCTTCAGCGTTTGACAGCGGCGTCACGCTCGCGTCGAGCGAGATCATGCCGGCGAACAGGCCGTTTAGCCAGGTGCGCTGTTCCGCTGTGAATGGCGCCGATTCCGGGATCAGCGACGGGATGGGCGGGCGCGGCGTAACGCTCATTCCGGCTCCAGCTGAACCATGGATTTGAGCGCGTCGATCTCATGCCGGCGCGCAAAATCGATGAAACTTTCCTCGCGCGAAGCGCGATGCGCGAGATAGGTCTTGAGAATACGCTCGACCGTTTTCGGCGCGTCTTGCGCCTTGACATCACGATAGAGCTCGCGGCCAAGTGCGGCATAGGGGCCAAAGCCGCCGCCGATTAGGATGTGATAGCCCTCAACCGCGTCGCCCTCTTCCGTTTCCTGCACCTTGCAAGCAAGCAGCCCGATCTCGGACACGAAATGCTGTGCGCAGGAGTTATGGCAGCCGGTGAGATGTATGTTGACCGGCGTGTCGAGTTGCACGCGCGTCTCGCACCACGCAGCAATTTCTTCGGCATGGCGCTTAGTGTCGGAGGCGGCGAATTTGCAACCCGTATTGCCGGTGCAAGCGACGAGACCCGAGCGGATCGCATTAGTCTCGATCGCAAGGCCGAGCGCTTCGATACGCGCCTTCGCCTCCCCGAGCTTGGCGCTCCGCACGCCAGAGATCAGAAGGTTCTGCCAAACTGTGAGCCGTATATCGCCATCGCCCAGGTCGCGCGCGATGTCGGCGAGGCCCTTCATCTGCGCGACCGTCATGCGACCGACCGGTATCACGACGCCAATCCAGTTCAGCCCCTCCTGCTTCTGCGGATGGATGCCGATATGGCCGGTGCGCGAGAACGGCAGCCGCGGCGCCACGGCGCCAGGCACAGCACGAGTTAGCTTGCGGCCGAGCTTCTCCTCCATGAGGCCAAGGAATTTCTCGACCCCCATCCTATCGAGCACGTATTTGAGCCGCGCCTTGGTGCGGTCGGTACGGTCGCCGTGGTCGATGAAGACGCGCACCACCGCGTCGGCGACCACGGTTGCTTCGGCCGGCTTGACCACCACGCCTGTGTCACCGGCAAAACTGTGATGACCGGTGAGACCGCCGAGGCACAGTCTGAACCAAACTCCAGGCTCCAGTTCAAAGCCCTCGTTCACCTTCACAGCCTGGAAGCCGATGTCGTTGGTGTCTTCCAGCACCGGGATGATACCGGCACCGTCGAAGCCGACATTGAACTTGCGCGGCAGGCCGTAGAGCGAGCGATCGTTGAGAATGTGGAAGTGCCATTCGCGCGCGTAGGGATGCGTGTCGATCAATTCCTGCGGGTCGATGCCGGCGGTCGGCGTGCCGGTGACGTTGCGGATATTGTCGGCGCCAGAACCACGTGAACACAGACCGAGGTCTTGAATCGCCTCGATCATGTTCACCGCGTTCTTTGACTCGATTTCGCGCACCTGCAGATTAGCGCGCGTGGTCACGTGCGCATAGCCGCCGCCATAGCGTCCGGCGAGATCGGCGACGCCGTCGAACTGCGCGGCTTTCATAATCCCATTCGGAATGCGCAGCCGACACATGTAGGAGTTCTGGTTTGGCGCCACATAGAACAGGCCAAAGAAACGCCAGCGAAAATTGTCCGGCGGCTTGGGATAGATGTTCTTGGCGGCGTGTTCCTTTAACCGCTCGTACGTGTCGAAGGGATGCTGCTCCCGCTTGAACTTCTCTGGATCGGACAGCTTGCCTCCGGCCTTGAGCACGCGGTCCTGCGCCTTGAGCGCAGCAGCTTCGGGGCCGACCGGCTCGGGCTCTGACGCGGCCACAGTATGGGCGAGGGCGGCAGTCGGGCCGGCCAGCCCTTTCGCGGTCCGCGCAATCTGCAGACCAGCGGCGAAGCCCTCCAGATAACGCTTCTGTTCGGGTTCGAAGTCGCCAGTCGCCGCCTCCAGCGGCTTGAGGGCGGCCTCCGTCGTCATTCAGCCGGGACCTGAGACGGCATCGCCATCGATGCCGGCGCGGAGCGCGGCCGGTGCGTGATGTAGAGCGCAAGGCCGGTGAAAATGAAGCCGCCGACCAGGTTTCCGAGCGTCACCGGAATCTGATTCCACAGCCACCAGTCGGCGACGGTGATCTTGGCACCCATAATCATGCCGGTCGGGATGATGAACATGTTCACCACCGAGTGCTCGAACCCTTGCGCAAAAAAGATGAACACAGGCATGTAAGCGCAGGCGATCTTGCCGATGGTCGACGATGTGGTCATCGCCGCCACGATAGCGAGGCAGACCATCCAGTTGCACAGCATGGCCTTGACGAAGACGGTGACCTGGCCAGCGAAGCCTATGGCCTCATAGCCGGTGGTCTTGGCCTGCGCCACAGCGATAATCTTCGCGGCGACGCCAGCCGGCTCCGCCGTGCCAAAATTGGTGAGCGCGATCGCTAGCAAGGCGCCATAAACAACGCTGCCGATGAGATTGCCGAGGAAGATCCACGCAAAATTGGCGAGCAGGCTAGACGCGCTCGCGTCCTTCTCGACCCAGGGCAGCGGTACCAGTCCGAAAGCGCCGGTAACGAGGTCGAGCCCAAGCAGCACGATAAGGATCAAGCCGACTGGGAAGATCAGCGCGCCAACCAGCGGCTGGTTGGTCTGCACCATGCCGGTCAAGGCAAGGCTGGTGGCCGCTGCTAAGATACCGCCGGCAAGTGCGCCGCGGATCACCAAGTCGAGCGGCGACAGCGTGAGCTTCCGGCGACCGGTTTCGATCATCGCACTGGCGACGTCGACTGGTTTTATGTAGTCCATCTCTTGGCTCCCTGAATTGGCGGGTGCCGAGAGTGGTGGGCGACAGCTCCCGGCTGGCCGCAGCTGAATTTGTGTTGCAAAGCAGCAAGGAGCATGCCAGCCTAGAATGCTTTGATATATTTGCGAAAATTCCTGAATCGTGGAACATTTTCGCGATCATTGCTCTGCAAAGCAGCAACACCCGTCGAAAAACTAGGCAGTAGCAAAATCCGCC
>Ga0207785_1000092_pt1 | contig 13206 bp, 10 predicted proteins | sample LuqExpMetageno74_FD_187831 | JGI IMG/M metagenome (GOLD analysis project Ga0207785, IMG submission 187831) | Tropical forest soil microbial communities from Luquillo Experimental Forest, Puerto Rico - Sample 74 (SPAdes) | ecosystem: Environmental > Terrestrial > Soil > Tropical forest ... | reverse complement strand
TAGTCGGCAGGCTCGACCACCACGGTAACGTCGGCGTGGTTCTTGGCGGCGGCGCGGATCATCGCCGGTCCGCCGATATCGATGTTCTCGATGCAGTCGTTATAGGCCGCGCCTTTGGCGACGCTCGCCTCGAAGGGATAGAGATTTACTATCACCAGATCGATCGGCTTGATGCCGAATTTCTCCATCGCTGCGGCATGCTCCTTGTTGGAGCGGATCGCCAAGAGACCGCCGTGTAATTTCGGATGAAGTGTCTTTACCCGGCCGTCCATCATCTCTGGAAAACCTGTAACTTCGGAGACGTCGAGCACCTTTAGCCCAGCGTCTCTCACCACCTGCGCGGTGCCGCCGGTGGATATGAGCTCAACGCCGTAACCGGCGAGCGATTTGGCGAAATCGACGAGGCCGGTCTTGTCGGATACCGACAGCAGGGCCCGAGTAATGCGACGGAGATGGCTGACCATGCGCTACGGGCTACCACATGACGTGGGCGGATGGGTATGCTGCAAAGTTTGCATTTACCGCACATCCACAGGGTCGTGGGCGCGCGTCAGAGCGGCAGTTCCGGCTCGTCAGCCCGTTCTGGGCGGGTTCCGGCCGGCGCCGGCGGGGCGTGCCGGAAGGTCCAGCGCACCTTACCGTTGCTGCGGGCATGACCGTAGATCACGATTTGCACCGTGCGCCGAGGTCCGTCGGGTCCGGACAAGAACACGCTTTCCTCGATTTGCACCGTTTCGCCGTAGGCATTGAACGTCCACACTTCGCGATCCGGCAGCAGCAGGATGACGCCGCGGCTGTCCGATAGCCGGTTGGCCTTGATCGACGGATGCAAATGAAAGCGGATAGCAAACTCGTCGCCTTTGTCGAGCGGCAAATCATCGCCGGTGGCGGGCACGAAACTGTCCTCGCCATCTAGCGTCCGCCCATCGGGCGACAGCCGCAGCGTGCGTTGATGGACCACATCAAAATCGGCGGCGTAGCCGTCGTGTGCGGTGATGAGGGTGGCGTCATCCGGCTTGTCGTCGCGCGCTACGCGCACCTCGCGCGGCCCGCCGACGATGGGCGCGCCGGATAGCAGCCGCCGCAGGGGCAGCGATTCGAGGAAATGGCAGGATGACACGTCGTTGAAAGTGACGGTCGAATGGGCCGCGGTGGCACGCGCCACCTGGCGCCAATTCTCCTTGTTCACTGCCGGTAGACCGCAATTGACCACCAGCCGGTGCAGTGTCCACGACAATTCGAATGACAGGCAGCCAGCATGCGCCTCTTGGCTCATGGCCAGCGGCGGTGCGCATCCGGTGTCCATCAGCAGCGCCGTCGACCCGGCATCGATACGCTGATATCCGGAATGCGGCGCATTCGACACCGGCGTGCCACGCGCGTCGTCGTAGGCGAGAACGGTGGCGAGCTGATCGACCGGTGTCGGACCCATGCCGTTGAACAGCGCGAAATTGCCGTCGGCATGACGGAAAAAACGCAGCATCGGCATCATGCGGTCAATCGCATTGTTGAGCGCCTGCGGCGGTTGTAGGTGACGGGCGCTAAACAGCTGCCGCAGCGGCAACAGATCGACCAGCAATTCAATCAGTGCGCCGGGATTGCGGCTAATGTGGCCGCCGTCCGGCAGAATCTGGAACCGCAATTGCTCGATCAATCGGCGCACGTCGGTGCGCAGATGGCGGGACTGACCTTGCATGCAGAGCGTCGCATAATTGAGCGCAATCACCGCCTGCAGCCGCGGCAGCCCATCACGTGACTGCTTGAGCGTGCGGTGCAAATAGCGCACCTGTCGCGATAGGCTGCGGATGAAGCGACGATAGAAACGCGCGTCCGCATCTTGCAACACGAACGGCGCCTGACTCAGCCAACAGATTATGCGGCGCGCGAGAATATCGTGGCGCCAGCCGAGCGAGTGGAAGCCGCCTTGCACGCTGATCCAGTCGTCGATCAGCGAGCGGGCGTTGGCGCGCGTGATAGCGCTATCGGCGGCGCGCAAATGGCGCAACCAAGAGAAGCTCAATAGCATCACCGCCCACTCGTCGGAGGGCGGCGTCATTTCGAAAGGAGACCGGCGGTCGCAGATCACCACCTTTCCGGCGAATGCAAAGCGGCCAGCGTAGATTTCGCTGGCGCGCGTGGCGTCCGCGGTGCGCAGATCCTGCGGGGCGATCACCAGCCGGTCGATCTTGGTCGAGACAAAGCGCCAACGCAGCAGTCGATGCGAGTTGATATGTCCGAGCAGGCTGCGGAAAGCGCGGCGCCCGATTAGCACGGAGAGCCTAAATCGCTCCGCGACCGAAACCCGCATCATGAAGGTATTCATCCCCTGCGGCGTGGGCTGATTCGCGCGCGCGGTCCACACGATAGCGAAGGGTCGGCAAAGGGCAAATATGGCCCTCCGCAGTGTGGGTTAGTGACGCTTGAGCCGGGCGGCATAGAAGCCGTCGAGCCCGCCCCAGAGCGGGTCGGGATCGGGCAATTGCTGCGGCAGGGTCCGCAGATCGCCCTCGATGGTGAGGAATTCGGAGTGGCCGCAGACTTCTTGCGCGGCAATTGGCACACGGGCGACGCGGGGATCGCGCGCCAGTAATGCGACGATTTGGTTTTCGGCTTCTTCAGCCTCGAGCGAGCAGACGCAATAAATCATGGTCGCACCCGGCTTGAGCAGTTCAACGGCGCTGTCGAGCAGCCGCTGCTGCAGCGATGTCAGCACGCCGATGTCGGCTTCACTCTTGAGCCAAGGCACATCCGGATGCCGCCGGATGGTGCCGGTCGAGGAGCAGGGCGCATCGAGCAGAACGGCGTCGAATGGTCCGCCCTGCCACTCCAAGACATCGGCCGTCACGGTTTCCGCCCACAGCGAAAGCCGCGCCAGGTTCTCGCGCAGCCGGCCGAGGCGTCCGGCCGAGCGATCGACCGCGGTGACGCGCGCGCCCGCAAATGCCAATTGCGCGGTCTTGCCGCCTGGCGCTGCGCACAAGTCGACCACGGCGAGGCCACGCACATCGCCGAGCAACCGCGCCGGCAGTGAGGCGGCGGCGTCCTGCACCCACCAAGCGCCTTCATTGAAACCCGGCAGTAGCGAGATTACGCCTTGCGCGCGGGTGCGCACCGTTCCGGTTGGCAGGACGCGCCCGCGCAAGCGCTCGGCCCAGGAATCGGCATCTTGCTTGACGGTGAGATCGAGCGCCGGCTCGTGCCCATTGGCGGTCGCGATGGCGCGCGCGATCTCGGCGCCATAGTGTTTGCTCCAGCGCTCGAGCAGCCATTTCGGAGTGTCATGTGCGGTGTGATCTGCGAGCACGGCCGTGCGGTTTTGTGTCACGCGGCGCAGCACCGCGTTAATCAGGCCGGCATAGCGCGCTGCACGTCGGTCGGCTTGTGCCAGACGCACCGACAGATCGACCGCGGCATGATCCGGAACTTCCAGCCACAGAATTTGTGCCGCGCCAATCAGCAGAATCGTCTCCACACGAGGCGCGTCGGCAGGAAAACCCTTTTCCAGAAAGGCGCCGAGCAGGTGTCGCAACGTGCACAGCCGGCGCAGCACCGTGGCGGTGAGCCGGCGCATCAACGCGCGGTCGCGGTCGGTGAGGGCGGGCAATCCGGGATGCGCGGTCTTGCCGGAGAGCTGCTCGTCGAGCGTGATCTTCCGCCGCAGCACTCCGTCGACAATGTCGGCGGCGATGCGGCGGGCAGTGAGGCCGGGGACTTCCGGCTGTGGAGAACTGCGCGGACGCGCCATGCGCTCCGTTATTGCCGTGAATTGTGGCTGCCGCGCGAAGCGATTGGGAAAAACGTCAGCGGCGTACAGTTTCCTTTATGCTCCCACGGCCGCCACTTCAAATTCTAGCAAAGATAAATACCGCCCCCAGATTGTCGTTACGCAGATCGACCCTCAGCGGATGATAGGATTCTTTTCATAGACAAGCCGCTTCGGCCGTGCTTTGCGTGCGGTATCGGTGTCAGTGTCGACCTGATCCAAATCGACCCTCGTTTCGCCGTGCTGCTCGTAAGCGCGGACACAACGGCACGCTTGTCTCGCAACTCGCGGCAAGGGACTTGCCGGCCTCGGGAAGATCAAGCGCCGGCCGTGGCCGCCTTCTTGTTCTGGCGGTTGTTGACCAGATCGTCGACCACGGTCGGTTCGGCTAATGTCGAGGTATCGCCGAGATTGCTGAACTCGTCCTCGGCGATCTTGCGTAGAATGCGCCGCATGATCTTACCGGAGCGCGTCTTCGGCAGGCCGGGCGCGAACTGGATCAGGTCAGGGGAGGCGATCGGTCCGATCTCCTTGCGCACCCAGGCGATCAGTTCCTTGCGCAGCTCGTCGCTCGGTTTTTCGCCCGCCATCAGCGTGACATAGGCGTAGATGCCCTGGCCCTTGATGTCATGTGGGTAGCCGACTACGGCGGCTTCCGACACCTTTGGGTGCGCCACCAGCGCGCTTTCCACTTCGGCGGTGCCGAGGCGGTGGCCGGCGACGTTAATTACATCGTCGACGCGGCCAGTGATCCAGTAGTAGCCGTCCTCGTCGCGCCGGCAGCCGTCGCCGGTGAAGTAGCGGCCGAGGTAGGTCGAAAAGTAGGTTTGCACGAAGCGATCATGGTCGCCGTAGACGGTGCGCATCTGGCCCGGCCAGCTGTCTGCGATGCAGAGATTACCGGAACAGGCGCCCGTGAGCTCGTTGCCTTCCGCGTCGACGATCTGCGGGATAACGCCGAAGAACGGCAGCGTCGCCGAGCCTGGCTTCAATCTGGTCGCACCGGGCAACGGCGTGATCAGGATGCCGCCGGTTTCTGTCTGCCACCAGGTGTCGACGATCGGACAACGGTCGTCGCCGACCACGTGGTAGTACCACTCCCAGGCTTCCGGATTGATCGGCTCTCCGACCGTGCCGAGGAGGCGCAACGATTTACGCGAGGTCTTTTTCACCGGCGCGGCCCCGCTCTGCATCAGCGCGCGGATCGCGGTCGGCGCGGTGTAGATCACATTGACCTGGTGCTTGTCACACACCTCCCAGAAGCGCGACGCGCTCGGATAGTTCGGCACGCCTTCAAACATCAGAGTTACGGCGCCGTTGGAAAGCGGGCCATACACGATGTAGCTGTGGCCGGTGACCCAGCCCACGTCGGCCGTGCACCAGTAGATATCGCCGTCGTGATAGTCGAAGACGTATTGGTGCGTGATCGACGTGTAGACGAGATAACCAGCGGTGGTGTGCAGCACGCCCTTCGGCTTGCCGGTCGAGCCCGACGTGTAAAGAATGAACAGCGGATCCTCCGCGTTCATTTCCTCGCACGGGCAATCGGCCGGCACCGTCTTCGCGATCTCGTCGTAATAGACGTCGCGGCCGGACTTCATGTTGACCTTCTCTCCGGTCCGCCGCACAACGATCACGCTAGTAACGCCGCCGGCTTTGTCGGCCGCGATATCGGCATTAGCCTTGAGCGGAATCTTGCGGCCGCCGCGCACGCCTTCATCGGCGGTGACGATAATGTTGGACTTGCAGTCCTCGATGCGGCCCGCGAGCGAGTCGGGCGAAAAGCCGCCAAATACTACGGAATGAATGGCGCCGATGCGCGCACAGGCGAGCATTGAAATCGCCGTCTCCGGGATCATCGGTAAATAGACGGTGACGCGGTCGCCCTTCTTGACGCCACGCGCCTTCAGCACATTGGCAAAGCGGCAGACCTCGGCGTGCAGTTGCTTGTAGGTGATCTTCTTGTCGTGCTTGGGATCGTCGCCCTCCCACAGGATAGCGACCTGGTCGCCGCGCTTGGCCAGATGGCGGTCGATACAATTGTAGGCCGCGTTCAGCGTGCCATCCTCGAACCATTTGATTGAAACATTGTGCGGATCGAAGGAGATGTTCTTAACCTTCGTGAACGGCTTGATCCAGTCGATGCGCTTCGCCTCTTCGGCCCAGAACCCGTTTGGGTCCTTGATCGAGCGCGTGTACAGCGCGTTGTATCTGGCCTCGTCGGCGAAGGCGCGGTTCTGCCACTGCGCCGGCACGTCATAAATCGTCTCGGACATCGCGACTTCCTCCCCGCCCGCGCTTAAGGCACAGGCATGATCTCATTGGCCTTATTATGCGACGGCACGCGCGCAACCGACAAGGCGCGCTACGCACAACTTTCGGCGGGGTTTCATACGCCCCAGGCGCCGATAATCGCGCCCATCAGCAGCAGCGCAATTAGCCAATGGCCACCGTCGATGGCGATCAATTTGGGGCTACGCATGCCAAAGGTGTTGTTGACTATCAGGGTAGTGATGACGAAGCCAAACCAAAGAAAGGCGGCGGAGATCACACCGTTCTTGATGGTCAGGTCTCCCAGGTGGCCCATCACGCCGGCCAGCATCCAGGCCATGATCAGATCGGCGGCAAGCGCGATGAGCAGCGGCAAAGGCGCCGCGTCCTTGCCGTGATGGGCGCGGATTTGCTCGGTGGTGAATCCGTGTGCCGCCTTCCAAGGCTCCGCCAGCAAACGATACCAGACACCGCCGAACAGGAAGGCGATAGCGCCCGCCACCAACACAGCCCAGTAGTTGATGCCGGCGAAGGTCACGCGCGCCTCCCTATTTTAGCCCGCCCATCTTACATACGAGCTTCCACTCTTCCGGAGTGACAGGCTGAACAGAAAGCCGCCCGTATTTCACAAGCGCCATCGACCTGAGCTTTGGTTCGCTCTTGATCGCGGCAAGCGTGACGGGTTTCGGCAGCGGCTTGTCGGCGGCGGCGGTGACGGCGGACCAGGGTTCTTTCTTTCCCGCGGTCGGATCGGGGAAGGCTTCGCCGACGATCTTGCCGATGCCGACGACCTGTTTCTCGTCACCGGTGTGGTAGAAGAAGAAACAGTCGCCCTTTTTCATGTCTTTGAGGTTTTTGCGCGCAGCAAAGTTGCGTACCCCGGTCCAGGCATCGCCTTTGGCGCCGCGCTTGACGAGATCATCCCACGAATATTCGTCGGGCTCGGATTTCAGCAGCCAATAAGCCATGTCAGTGCTCCGACTTGAGCGGTCGTGTTAGTAACGACTCTATCGCCTCATCGACGCTCAGCTCTTCCGCCAGGATGGCGGCGACGGCGGTCGAAATCGGCATATCGATGTTCTTTTCGCGCGCCATTTCCAGCAGCACCGGTGCAGTGAAGATGCCCTCGGCCAGCTTGCCGTGTCCGGCCGTGTCCGGCTTCTCACCTTTGCCCAATGCGACCCCGCAGGAGAAATTGCGCGACTGCGGAGTCGAGCAAGTGAGGATCAAATCACCTAGGCCGGATAGGCCCATCATAGTCTCGGTCTTGGCACCGAACGCCTGGCCGAAGCGCACGAGCTCGGCAAAGCCGCGCGTTGTCATCGCCGCCAGTGCGCTGGCGCCAAGTCCGCGGCCGGTAACGATGCCGGCAGCGATTGCCAGCACGTTCTTGATGGCACCGCCGAGTTCGACGCCGCGCATATCGGTGGAGTGATAGGGACGAAACGTGCCAGAATTGAATGCAGGCGCGAGATCGCGCGCGATCGTTTTGTCCGCCGCTGCGATCGTGACCGCGGTCGGCAACCCGCGCGCAACGTCGGCGGCGAAGCTTGGGCCGGAGAGGATAGCGGGTATCGCTTTCGGCGTGCACTCGGCGATGATCTCGGTCATGAACTTGTGCGTGCCGTGCTCGATGCCCTTGGCGCAGGCAACCAGCGGGATCGACCTGCTCAGCACTTCTGCCAACGCAGTGCAGACGGAACGCAGCGTTTGCGCCGGCACAACCAGCAGCATGACGTCAGCGCGCGCCGTTTCGGCAAGGTCGCGCACGACCTTGATGGCGGGATCGAGGCGCACACCCGGCAGGAAGCGGCTCTCGCGCTTTTTCTCGAGGCTCTCTGCGTTGATGGCGTCGTGCTCCCAGACCGTTACCTCGCGCCCGGCGCGCGCGCAGGTCAGGGCCAGCGCCGTTCCCCAGGCGCCACCACCAAGCACGGCGATGCGTTGGATCGTCATGCTGTGTTCAGCTTCGCTTAAGGATTTGGTCGGGTTCCGGCGGCCGCGGGCCGCTGACTTGATCGAGTGGCCAGCGCGCACGCGGAGCGAATTCAAGCGGATCGGCGAGGCCGACAGCGAGGCGCTCGGCGCCAGCCCAGGCGATCATGGCGCCGTTGTCGGTGCACAGCTCGAGCGGCGGCGCCACCAGCACCGTGCCGACCTCGAAGGCGAGCCGATGCAGTACCTTGCGGATAGCCTGATTGGCGGCAACGCCTCCGGCGGCGACTAACGCGGTCGGCGCGCCGAATTTTGTGCGGAACATCCGCAGGCCCGTGCGCAGCCGGTCGAGCACGACTTCAACGATTGCCTGCTGGAAGGACGCGCACAGATCGGCGACGTCTTGGTTAGACAACGGCGCAATTTTTTCCGCTTCCAGCCGCACAGCCGTCTTCAGGCCGGACAGAGAGAAATCCGCATCGTTGCGGCCACGCATGGGCCGCGGTAACGCGAACCGGGTAGCGTTGCCGCGGTCGGCCTCCTTCTCCACTTGCGGGCCGCCCGGATAGCCGAGGCCGAGCAACTTGGCGGTTTTGTCGAAGGCTTCGCCGATGGCATCGTCCATGGTGGTGCCGAGCCGCACATAGTCGCCGACGCCGCGCACGGCTACGATTTGGGTGTGGCCGCCGGAGGCGAGGAAAAGGCAATACGGAAATGGCGTTGCGTCGGTGAGACGCGCGGTCAACGCATGCGCCTCGAGGTGATTGACCGCGACCAGTGGCTTCTCTTGGACTAGCGCAATCGCTTTCGCCGTTGTCAGCCCGACGATAACACCGCCGATCAACCCGGGTCCGGCGGCGGCAGCCACGCCATCGATGCTGGCGTAGGTTTGATCGGCCTGCCTCATGGCCTTGTCGATAATCAGATCGAGCGTCTCGACATGGGCGCGGGCGGCAATCTCGGGCACCACGCCGCCGAACGCAGCGTGCTCACTCACCTGCGACAGCACCACGTTGGACAGAATCCGGCCGCGGCCGTCCTCGAAACGCTCGACCAACGCAGCGGCGGTCTCGTCGCAAGTCGTTTCTATGCCGAGGACGATCATTTACGCCTCATGCGGTCTTCCCTTGGCTGGGAAGTGTGCACTACAAGGTGCCCTAGCATCGAGAGGTGATATGGTGCAATCCACCGCCGGTCTACGCATCGGCACACGCGGCAGCCCGTTGGCGCTGGTGCAGGCGCGCACCGTGCGTGCCAGACTGGCGGCGGTGTTGGGCGTCGGCGAGGAGACGGTAGAGCTGGTCATCATCCGCACCAGTGGGGACACTCTCCAGGAAGGGCCGCTGGCGGAGTTCGGCGGCAAGGGCCTGTTCACCAAGGAGATCGAAGAGGCGTTGCTCGACGGCCGTATCGATCTAGCCGTGCATTCATCTAAGGACATGCCGACGTTCTCGCAGCGGGGCCTTATGCTGGCGGCCTGCCTCGAGCGGGAAGATCCGCGCGATGTCTTCATCAGCCGTGTGGCCAAATCGCTTGTCCAGTTGCCACAGGGTGCGACGCTCGGCACTGCCTCGCTGCGCCGGCAGGCGATCGCCAAACGCCTTCGACCCGATTTACGCGTGCAGCCGCTGCGCGGCAATGTCGAAACGCGATTGCGCAAGCTCGACTCCGGCGACGTCGATGCGACGATTCTAGCGCTCGCCGGAATGCGGCGGCTCGGACTGACGCAGCACGCAACCAGAATCATGAGCGAAGAAGAATTCCTTCCGGCCGTCGGGCAAGGCACCATTGGCATCGAAGCGCGCGCGAACGATACGCGCACCCTTGAGCTGCTGACACGCATCAATCACATGGACACTTTTACCGCGCTTGCTTGCGAGCGCGCGTTTCTTGCCGAGCTCGATGGGTCCTGTAAGACGCCGATCGCTGGGCATGCTAAGCTCTCGGGCGACGGGCTGCAGTTCCGCGGTATGATCGTGCGGCCTGACGGCAGGGCTGCGCACGACATCGCCGGCACGGGGCATCGCAAAGATGCGGCCAACATCGGCGCTGAAGCGGGGCGCGAGCTGAAACATCGTGCTGGCCGCGGCTTCTTCGATTGAACAATGCGTGTTATCCTCACCCGGCCGCAGGCAGACAGCGAGCGCACAGCGGCAGCATTGCGCGCGCGAGGACATGAGGTGCTGGTAGCGCCGCTAATGCGGGTCGAGCCGATTGCGACGGACTTCGCGAGCGGTTGGAGCGGCATCGTCATCACCAGCGCGAACGCGCCGGCTGCGATCGCCAAAAATTCGGCACGCGACAGATTGATAGAGCTACCGGTCTATGCGGTCGGTCGACGCAGCGCCGACGCCGCTCGGCGCGCCGGATTTGCCGACGTCATTTCCGCTGGCGGCGACGTCCGCGATCTGGTGCAGTTGATCGCCGAGCAGCATGCTGACGCTTCGGCGTCACTCCTTTATCTCGCGGGCGAGGACCGCGCCGCCGATCTAGTGGCGGAACTGGCCGTGCATGGCATCGCCGCGCAGATGGCGGTTGTTTATCGCGCGGTCGCCAACCCGTTTCCACCCGCCTTGACGGCTGCACTCAAGGCGAGCGAGGTGGAGGCGGTGCTTCATTTTTCCAAGCGCAGTGCAGAGAACTATCTTGCTGGCGCTCGCCGAGCTCGCATCGCTGATAAGGCGGTAACCGTTCGACATCTTTGCCTGTCACAACAAATTGCTGTGCCGCTGGCCGCCGCCGGCGCCAAGGATATCGCCGTGGCCAAGCGGGCGGACGAAGCGGAACTACTTGAGTTGGTGGAGGCAGGCTCGCGTTGATGGCGCACGAACGCCATTTGCGTTATCTCCTGCCGTGGGTGGGCCGATTTGCGAAGGAAAGCCATGGCCGATAAACGCGCGACGTCGGAAACGCCAGAGAAAGCACAAGAGGACGCAACCCCTGGCGCGCGCCGTAAGAAAGGCGTGCCGCCCACCATTGATCTGACGGTTACCGAAATGCCGGCCGGAGCCGCCGGGCCCCAACAGTCGGAGCCGCCACCGACGGCGTCCGAGCCACCGCCAGCCGCGCAGGAGCCGCCGTCGACTCCCGCTCAGAAAGCCCCGCCTGCCACCTCCGGCAGCGTCTCCAGGTATATCGCCGGCGCGGCGGGCGCGGTGACGATGACCGTGATCCTGTTCGGACTCTGGCTGACCGGCTTGCTGCCGGTCCGTTATGAGGCTTCGCCTGGCTCGACTCAGCAGCTCGCGGCCGACAGCAAGGCGATTGATGCATTCAGCCAGCGTGTCAGCAAAATCGAAGAGACTATTTCCAAGATGCAGGCGAGCGGCGAACGGCTGACCGCTGCCGAGAACACTCTGAAGTCGCTCGACATTGCGCTTGCCGCGCTCAACAAGCGAAGCGACGCCGCCGTAGCCAACGCTGCGCAAGGCCGCGCGCGCGCCGACGAAGCGATGATGGCTGTGAATGATCTGCGTGCCAGCATCGATGCAACGAAGAGTTCCTCAGGTGGAATCTCGGCGACCGATTTCGACACGCTGCAACAACGCATCGCTGCACTCGAGCAGTCCGCAAAGACTGTGCGCGAGGAAATCGCTAAGACGTCCTCGGGGGATTCCGCTGCGCGGCAGGCCTTGAGCGCGGCCGCGTTGCGCGATGCGGTGGTGAGCGGAGCACCATTTGCCGCCGAGCTCGCGCAAGCCAAGTCGCTCGGTGCCATCGGTAAGGAAATCTCTGTGCTCGAACCCTTTGCAGCGAACGGCATCCCGACCCCGGCGGCGCTGGCGCAGGAGCTGCATAACTTGTTGCCGGCGATGGTCAACCTTGCGGGTGCGCAGGCGCCGCAAGGTGGTTTCCTCGAACGGCTACAAGCCAATGCCGGCAAGCTCGTGCGCATCCGTCCAGTCGATGCACCGCCCAGTGACGATCCTTTGGCGGTGCTGTCGCGTATCGAAAACGACGTCGCCAAGTCCGACGTCGCGGCCGCGCTCGCCGATCTCGGCAAGCTTCCCAATCCGATACGCGCGCCGGCACAAGACTGGATCTCGAAAGCGCAAGCGCGTGAGGGCGCGCTCAAGGCCGCGCGTCAATACGCAGCCGCCGCGGCGCGCGCAATTGGATCTAATTGAGGGCGCGATGGTCCGGGTCATCACGTTCCTGCTAGCTGTCGCGGTGCTGGCCGCGGGTTTCGTCTGGGTGGCCGACCGGCCGGGCGACGTTGCCATTACCTGGATGGGCTACCGCATCGAAACGTCGGTGATGGTCGGCGCACTAGCGCTTATTGCGGTGGTGATCGTACTGATGCTGCTGTGGTCTATCGTGCGCGGCATTTGGCGCTCACCCGAGCAGGTATCTCTGTTCTTCCGCCACCGCAGCGCTGTCAAAGGCTATCTCGCGATTACTCGCGGACTGATCGCGGTAGGCACCGGCGATTTGCGCACTGCGCGCAAAGCCACCACCGACGCGGCGCGGCTGTCGCCGGGCGATCCGCTGGCGCTGCTGCTTGCCGCGCAGTCGGCGCAGTTGGCTGGAGATCGCGTCGGCGCCGAGCGCGCCTTCCGCGAGATGGCCCGCCGCGCGGATACCAAGCAGCTCGGCCTGCGCGGGCTCTACATTGAGGCACAGCGCCGCGACGATCGGCAGGCCGCGCGGCTCGCTGCCGAGGAGGCGGTCAAGGCTTCGTCGGCTCCGGCCTGGGCCGGGCAGGCCTTGCTCGATTATCACTGCGCCGCCGGCGATTGGGCCGGCGCAATTAGCGCGCTTGAGCACATGAAGGGCACTCTGGAGAAATCCGAATATCGCCGCAAGCGCGCGGTGTTGCTGACCGCTCGCGCGCTGACCCTGGAAAACGCCGACCGGGATGCATCGCGCGCGGCTGTGCTAGAGGCGGTGAAGCTCGCGCCCGATCTGGTACCGGCGGCTGCGCTGGCCGGGCGCCGGCTGACGGAGGCCGGCGAACAGCGCAGAGCGCGCAAGATCCTGGAGAAAGCCTGGATGATCAGTCCGCATCCGGACATTGCCGAGGCTTACGCGAACCTGCGGCTCTCCGACAGCGCGCGCGATCGACTGGCGCGCATACGTAAGCTCGCCGACATGGTGCCGGGCCGGCTCGAGGGCGCACTAGCGGTGGCGCGCGCAGCGCTCGATGCGCGCGAATTCGCCGGCGCACGGGCGGCGCTGGCGCCGTACATATCCGCGCCGACCCGAAACGTCGCTACGCTCATGGCGGAAATAGAAGA
>Ga0207785_1000089_pt1 | contig 13367 bp, 9 predicted proteins | sample LuqExpMetageno74_FD_187831 | JGI IMG/M metagenome (GOLD analysis project Ga0207785, IMG submission 187831) | Tropical forest soil microbial communities from Luquillo Experimental Forest, Puerto Rico - Sample 74 (SPAdes) | ecosystem: Environmental > Terrestrial > Soil > Tropical forest ... | reverse complement strand
GCGGCCACGCCGCGTGATAACAAAACGCCGCCCGGTTGGACGGCGGTTGATTTCGATCAGCAGTGGCACGGCAGCGCTTAGCGCTTCATAAGGTTTCGGTGATACGACAGAAAAAAAGGGGAGGTCACGGTGAGCTATGTAAGCCGCGTGCTTCAGCCGGGTGAATATGTGGGCTGCGTGCTTCAGCCGGGTGAACAAGTCGAGTATGCGACAAAGCCGCATTGGATAGTTTATCTCCCCGGTCTCCTGTTGTTGGTCATTAACATCCCCATAGCCGCTACGGGACACGTTCTCTCACGCTACTCCGAAATTGTAACCTCCGAAAACGCTGGAACTTTCGCTTTGTTCAGCTTTTTATCTGCGCTGATCGTCTTGGCGAGCGCTTGGCTCAACCGTTGGACAACCGAGATCGCCGTCACAAATCGGAGAGTTATCTATAAGACCGGGTTTGTCCAACGGCGCACTATGGAAATGAATCGAGAAAAGGTGGAGAGCGTCGAGATTAGCCAATCGGTTCTCGGACGGTTGCTGGACTTCGGTACCGTTACGATTCGAGGAACGGGTTCGGGTATCGAGCCTCTTCCCCAAATCGCAAATCCCCTCGAATTCCGCAGTTATATAACAGCCGGGTAGGTGGCAGCCGAGCGGTCCGGATTCGACCGTGACGACCGCACTTGGCGCACTCAATCTCGACCGTTGCATGCGGGTAGTCGGCCGTGTAGTAGAGGCGCATCGAGGGGTGTCAACCGGCAGGCCTCAAGGCACAATGGCAGCGGCGGAGTGGGTGAGGGTCAAACGAAAGAGGCCGTCAGCTAGGCGGCCTCCCCCTCTGATCGAAGTGGCAATTCTTCTGAGGATATTCGGCCGCACCGAACGCACTCATAGACGCGCACTTGCAGCGGGGTGCCAGTAGGACCGCGCACGCATTCAACGGACTTGTCTGCTTTGTCTGACAGAGTCCCCGATACCGCGGGAATTCAATGAACAGTTATCCGGTGCTGTGGGTGACTGGCGTTCTTGCCATTGCCTTCGCAGCCAGTCCCGGCAGTCTTTCGGTTTAAGTTCTCACGACGCCAAGCTGATAATCTCTCAGCTTGCCTGGTACAAAATATCGGTCAGGCCATGGCCTCAATGCCTTCAATTTATTTTGCGAATTCATGAGTCGCTGATGACGATACGATTAGGAGAAAACGTTCTGGATAGGGCCCGCCACGGCTCGTCGGAGACCCGAGGAATACCTATGGCAACATCACCAACATCTAGCGGACAAGAACAGGGACTAGTAAGCCAGCAGGAATTACAGAAAACATCTGGCGTACGAATTGAGGAAATCCCAAGCGGCGTACGCGCCATCACGGGGGTCGAAACATCAGTCACGGCATTCATTGGAAGCGCGCTGCGCGGCCCAGACGATATGCCAGTAGAGATCAATACCTTCCGTGATTTCGAGCGGATTTTTGGTGGCCTTTGGGACGGCAGCGCGCTCGGATACGCGGTGCGCGATTTCTTCCGCAACGGAGGCAGCAAGGCCATCATCGTGCGATTATACAACCCAGAAACGGGAGCCAATTTTATCCCCGCCAATAGCAAGCTCAGAGTCGGGGATTTTCGTTTCACAGCCGCCGAGAAGGGAGCCTGGGGCTCTAACCTGCGCGCGTCCATCGACATCGATGTTTCGGACGAGGCGCCCAAGCAGCTCGGTCTGGCGAAAACCGATCTGTTTAATCTAACGATCTATGAAATTAACTCAAACGAGGCGACTGTCTCGAGCGAGAAACACCGAAACCTCTCAGTCAAAGACAGCGCGCGGCGCGTAGACAACGTACTGCAGGCGGAATCGACCATGCTGCGATGGGACGGCACCTGGCCGCCGAACCCATTGCCCCGAATAGCTGCGGGCGATGATGATGTAACCAAGGCCGAGAAGCAGCTCGCGGCCAATCCACAAAATGCAGGCGCGCAGGCCGCAGTTACCGCCGCGAAACAAGCCGCGACCTCCTCGAACGGAATCGCGTTGACGAAAATCGACAACTTCACGCCGGCCAACGGGCAGGCGAACAAGCTCTGGCTCTACGCATTGGAACGTACCGAGATTTTCAATCTGCTCTGCATACCGCCCTATACGGCAAACGGTAACGTTGAGACGGTGCTGATCTCGGAGGCCGCGACATATTGCGAGCAGCGGCGTGCGATGCTTCTGGTCGATCCGCCGAGTGATTGGGTCGACGCGGCAACGGCGATAAACAAGTTCACGGGCACGTCTGACGTCGTTGGGACGCGAAGCAGGAACGCGGCACTGTATTTTCCCCGCCTTCGCTATCCAAATCCACTTCATAACGATCAAATCGAGGATTTCGTGCCGTGCGGCGCCGTCGCCGGCGTCATCGCCCGCACCGACGCGAACCGGGGCGTATGGGAGGCACCCGCCGGTCTCGAAGCGACCGTCACCGGGGTATCGCAGCTGACAGCGCCCCTGACCGACGCCGAAAACGGCGAGCTCAATCAGCTTGGCATCAACTGCGTCCGCACTTTCCCGCTCGCCGGCAGCGTCGTGTGGGGCGCGCGGACTTTGCGCGGCGCCGATCAACTCGCCGATGAATACAAGTACGTCCCAACGCGCCGTATGGCGCTCTTCATCGAAAGCAGCCTGTATCGCGGCCTGCAATGGGTGGTGTTCGAGCCCAACGACGAGCCGTTGTGGGCGCAGATCCGGCTCAATGTCCGCGCATTCCTAGACGGTCTGTTCCGCCAGGGCGCGTTCCAGGGCAGCACTCCGCGCGAGGCCTACTTTGTCAAATGCGACAACGAGACCACGACGCAGAATGACATCAACCTCGGCATCGTGAACGTCATTATCGGTTTTGCGCCCCTGAAGCCGGGTGAATTCGTAATAATAATGGTCACGCAGCTGGCCGGTCAGGCTTCGACTTGAGGAAAGTCCGTGGGAAAAGGCCCGGTCGTATCTGCCCTGGTGAGGCGGCTTTAGCGGCCGAGCGCAAGATCGAGCAGTCGGGGTCCGATCGCCGACAGGAGGCAGACGCGAGCCCCGCTTGGGCCATCAGCGAGCGAGCCGCTGATGGCAAAGCGATTTCCCGTTACATGAACTCGGCGCTTGGCAGGGTTACAAAGGGACAGCCGGAAACCACAGATGTGGCTGGCACAACACCTGAAATCATACGAAATCAATTCTTCAGCCTTAATTCTTCAGCCTTAATGTGAACTGTCTCACATTCAATGGTTTCGCTCCTGTGTAGCCTCTTTTCGTCGGCACGGAGGCGCTACCAGCATGCAACCGAAGCATCGCACCCCATTGTCGGCTCCTAATACGGGGCTCGTCGGGAGCCTATCAGCGCGTACCATTTTTCGAATGGTCAACTTGTTAGTAGTCAAGTCGACCGTTAGCGATGTGAAGCATCGCGCAAAATCTGCGGAGGGGGGATGTTCTTATAAAAGCGTGGAAGAAACAATCGAATGCACATCACCAATGGAACTGAAACAGGGTGCATGTGTTGATGAATTTGTGGGCAGGGACGTCTGCGGGTGCAGGGTCGTGTAGGGCTGTAAGACGAATTCTCTCATTTGCTGGCGCTGGAAAGGGACATGGATCATGCGCTTCGGTCCATCACGTCAGTTCGCAACTATGGTTGGCCTGATTTTGCTGCCGGTATTTCCAGCCAGCTCGATCGCTCAAGCCCCCGCCGCGCCAGCCGCCTCGCAAGTCCCAGGCTTGCAATGCAATGGCACACCCATACGCGATCCCTTCAAGGGCCGTCTGGCAGGGCCGGATCTGCCCCCGGGTCTGGTGCCGATCAGCGAGGAGGTTAAGTCCGAAATTCTGAGGTCGGGCTTACCATGCCAGGAAAACGTGACGCCGGGCGCGCAAGCGGACCCGACTGGCAAGGAGGCCGTGGGATTGGACAACCTCCAGCGCGGTTTCGACTTTTACTCCTGGCGCACGTTTATCGCGCTGAACTCACCCGCCGACGGCACTCCCATCGACCAGGCGCAAGCAGACATGCCGACGCGGTGGGAGGATATGGACAATTTCAAGCAGCTGCTCGACGTCATGCTGCCGGCTGGCTTGCAGCCGCCGAAATGGCCGACCGATAGAGCGGGGATGGAAGCCGAGCGCGAAAGGTTGGTGCCGCAGGAATGCCGCGAACTGCATCAGAAGATGCCCACGAGAATGATCGTGAAGATGATCGAAGAGAGCTTCAACGAGCCATTCAAAACGGGGCCGTTGATTGATCAGCAGGGCCACTACGCCATCTTCGACATACTGATGAACCGGCAGATGTTCGACTACATCATGGCCCATCATCTGAACACCAAAGCCGGACAAGCCGCCAATTCTGATCTCTCGGTCGACTTTCCGGCCGGCCAGAATTCGGACAAGACGTTTGGCTCCTTCATGCTGAAGGTCTCATGGAAAATCCTGTCCCCTGCCGAGATCCAGGCGAGAAACTTCCACATGGTGGATGCCCTGGTGCTGATGCCGCCTCCGGACAACCCAAAGGTGGAGCGGCGATGCCTGACCGAAACCTTGGGTCTGATCGGGTTTCACGCGGTGCATAAAACCGCGAGCCGTCCGCAGTGGATCTGGACCTCGTTCGAGCATGTCCGGAACGTGCCGGCTAGTGACGAGGTCGCGGCCAACAAGCTCGATAGTCCGTATAATTTCTACAGCGTGGATTGCGGCTCCCGCTGTCCGATTGTGAACGCGACGCCGCCGCGACCCTGGGACCCTGATACAGCGCTCGGGTTGAGGTTCAGAAGCGACGACTCGTTCAAGAGTCAGATCGTTCGTGAAACGCCGCTGACCAATGCGGCCAAGAATATGAACAAAATTTTTCATATCCTGCTGAAGGACAGCGTGTGGAAAAATTACATGCTGATCAGCACGCAGTGGCCAAGCGCATTTGCCTGCACGTCGCTGCACGCGCAAAGCCCGGATGCGCCGGCGCCGAAGACCGACTTTCTCAAGCAGCCCGACATGACCTGTTCGCCGGCGCCGACATACCTGGCCAATTCCACGCTTGAGACCTACAGCCAGGGGAATGTCCCACTCGCCTCGTCGAGCTGTATCGGCTGTCACGGCAACGCTGTGGGATTTCAAAGAGGCGCGTCGAACCCGCAGCCCGGTAAACCGAACCTGAACCAATCGGATTTCACGTTCATGTTGGAAAAGGCGCCGGAATAAGACGAGATCAATCAGGGCTGCTCACGGGCTTTGTGCAACGGGCCTGGGAAACGGGAGAATATCGATGGATCATCGTCGCAAACGCAACGCGGAGGGCGCTGGGCCTCTCGCGCAAGCCGGCGAGGTCTCTCGGCGCGCCATGGTCGCCGGAACGGTGGCGATGACCGCGGTCGCGGCAGTCCTGCCTCTCGCCGACACGGCTTATGCGGAAAATGCGGAAGGACCAGACGCGGACATGATGGCATTCCTGCTGCTTTCCGAGGCCCTCACTGGAGTCAGCCGGCAAACTCTTGCGCCCGAATTGGTGGAAAGCAAAAACAAAAGCGACATCTTGAATTCGGATCCTGGCGTCGATCCGATCAACATAAAGGACGAATATTTTGCATGGATCAAAGCCAATGACGCGACGTCGTCATTCGGCAAACTGCTGCAGATCGCCAAGGACAACCACCAGTCGTTGGCCAACATCGTTCCCAGCGTGAACGACAGCGCCGATGATATGAAATTCCTCGCGCGTAGCATCGTTCTGCTCTGGTACCTCGGCTCTTGGTACAAACCAGACGATCTGAAGAACAAGATTGCCACGCCACAAGTCGTTTCCCCGAAGGCCTACACACAGGGGTTGGTTTGGCAAATCGCCGGTGCCCACCCGATGGGCTACAGCAATTTGCAATTCGGTTACTGGTCGCGCGATCCGCGCGATCCGAATAGACCGGCCCTCTTTGATCCCGCGAAGACCTGAGGGAGACAGTCATGGCCGACACTTGCATTACCTGCGATGTTGCGATCGTCGGATCCGGATTTGCCGGATCTTTGATCGCCAATCAATTGAGCAAGAAAGGCATTAAAGTCGTTATTCTCGAGGCCGGGCCCGGCATTCAGCCGAATATCAACGACGCCATGGCTCGCTTTTATGCGGCCAGCGCCAAGGTGCCGGAAAGTCCCTATCCCCCCGACCTGGCTGATGATCCGGCGACTGTCCGCGTCGGCAGGCCGACCGCGCTCACATTGTCCCAATCCACCTGGCAAAACACGAGCGTCGCTTATCTCGATCAGAATACTGATGATCCGAATAGGAAGACGCGGCCCTTCAAGAGTACCTACGAACGTCTTGCCGGGGGCACGTCGCACTGGATGGGCCTCACGCCGCGGCTGGTGCCTAACGATTTCCAAATGAAAAAAGCTTACGGTGCGGGCCAGCCAGATTTTCCTTTTTTGGATTGGCCGATCTCCTACGACACAGTGAGCCCCTGGTACGAGAAAGCGGAGGCCGAGCTCGGTGTGTCCGCCGATGCCGACGAGCAGCGTTTTGCCGGCATCACGTTCTCCACCCCAAACTACGCCTACCCGATGCCGCGGATTCCGCCGTCGCTGTTCGACCAGCGCGTCGGCAAGGCCGTCGCGCAGTTGACCGAAGCCGAGACCCAATTTCTTGGAACGGCCGCGCCCGTGACCGGGCTGAGGGTGCGGAGCCTGCCGGCGGCGCGTAATTCCCAGCCCTATCGGAATCGCCGCGCCTGCGCCGGCAACACCAGTTGCATTCCGATTTGCCCGATCCAGGCCAAATATGATGCGACCATCACCTTGAATGAGGCGACCAACAATGGCGTGCAGCTGATCGACCATGCAGTCGCCAGCGAGCTTCTGGTCGAGAACGGCAGCATCAGCGGAATCAACTATATCAAATACGACGAGAAGAGCGGATCCAGAGTCGATTGCGCCATTAAAGCCAAGGTCTACGTGGTCGCCGCTAATGGCATCGAGACGCCGCGGCTCTTGCTCATGTCACGCAACCAGATCGCCACCGGCATCGCCAACAGCAGCGATATGGTCGGACGCAATCTGATGGACCATCCCCAATATCTCACCTGGGGATTGCTGCCGGACCCCGTATTTCCCTATCGCGGTCCCCTCGTGACGTCGGCCATCGGCGATCTCTGCGACGGTGCATTCCGCAGCCAGCGCGCCGCTTTCCGGATCAGTTTGGGCAACGAAGCTTGGAGTGCGACCGTCGGTGGCACTGGCGGCGACCCTCAGACGACGACGCTTGATTTTATCAATGGGTTGAACGCCAGCGGACTCAACAAGAAGGATTTCACCCAACTAGCGGACAACAGCGCCCTGTTCGGCGTCGACCTCACGAAGACCCTGGGCGGTCTGATCTCGCGACAGTTCCGGATCGCATTCTCGGTCGAGCAAAGTCCTGATCCCGACAATCGCGTGACGCTATCGTCAGTCAAGGATGCTCTGAATTTGCCCCGTCCGCGGATTGCCTACGATATCTCGGACTATACGAAGCGGGGTATCGCCACCGCATTTCGCATGAAGGAGTTGATCTTCAGCAAGCTCGGGGCGATCGACTTTACCAAAGTCGCGGAAACCGATCCCGGTAAATTCAATGTCGATGGCATCGAGGTGCCGCTCACTTACGGCGGTGCCGGTCATATCATGGGCACGTATCGGATGGGCGACGATCCTAAAACGTCGGTCGTCAATTCGTGGCTGCAGTCGCATGATCATCCGAACCTTTACCTGGTCGGAAGCGGCACGTTTCCGAGCGTAGGCACCGCTAATCCGACGCTCACGCTGTCAGCGCTGGCGTTACGGACAGCAGACAAAATTGTCGACGTCCTCCCGTCGTATCAATGAATACACCCGGAAGCGTTCCTTCATGAGGTGCGATTCTGAGGAGACACATGGTGTGCGAACATATAGCAGAAATCTCATTTCTCACGATACGTGCAATACGTGCATCTTGTTGTAAAGTGACTACAACATCTGTAGCCGGATGAGACCGCACTGGGGGCGAGCAAATGCTGCCACGTCGGATTGGAATTGCATCTCGCGTTGCCGCTATCGACCTACGGGAGATTCTGCGCGTAGCCGCCGCCATCAACCTACAGGTTGCGCGCGACTTTCAGCCCATCTGGAATATCGCTGCGACCGTCACCGCGCTTGCCGATCCCGACGCAATCGAGCCCGGTGTCTGGCCCATATTTGTTGTGCAGGACACGGAGGAGGCGGGCGCAGCCGGCCTGCATCTAACCGATCACCAGCAGCCCTTCGCACTCGTTGAAGCGGGGCCGACGTGGTCTTTGACTGCAAGCCACGAATGCTTGGAGATGCTGGTTGATCCAAGCGGCAATTGGCTGGTGTCATCGGCTGGAATTGGAATTGTCAACGGCGATGTGCAGGATCTCTCTGGGGCGAAGTTCGAATATCTGGTGGAAGTAGCAGATCCCTCAGAGGATCCGGCAAACGCTTACATGGTTGACGATGTCCTCGTTTCTGATTTCTACACGCCACGGTTTTTCGATCCCACTCTCGCTTCCGGCGTTCGCTATAGCTTCACCGGAAAGGTCACGCGCCCGCGGCAGATTCTGCCTGGCGGGTACATCAGCTGGCTCAATCCGAAGCTTGGTATAATGCAACAGTTACGTCGGTTCGGCGGCGGACCGGAAATTGTGGACTTGCCGGGCACACCCGCTGCATCGGGACGGAAGACGCTACGCGGATTTGTTGACGAGCAGACCAAACCGCCCATGAACCTAGCGCGGCTGCCGTCGAATAGCGCAGCCGTCGCACAAAAAGTCGAACGAACAATCTGGCTGCAGACGGCGTCCGCCCTGCGAAGCTCGGCTTTCGCCCTCGCGTTGCATCCGCACGGGGTCGTTGAAGCTCCCGAAAGTCCAGATGAAGCCCAGGCGGCACTGAACGCCAACGTGGCACAGCTGCGGGTGGCTCGTGCTACGATGGCTTACGTCGGGTGGCATTTCGAGAATGACTGGATTACACGCAAGCGCGCTATCGTCGTTCTGGCCCGGGCTGAAGATGTGCAGGCGGTTCAAAACCAGGTGCCAAGCGAAATTGCGGGTATCCCTGTCGATGTGAGGTCCGATCCGCGGCCAACAATCGCTGGCCCGGGTGGGACCGCTCTGTTGATTACGGCAGCCGCAGGAGCAGTACGACCCGAGTACGCTGTTCCTGAGTTTCCGGGGCAGATTGATTTCGAAAACTCTATACAGTCGCCAATGTTGGCCGCTCGCGCCGGCAAACCCCATGTCAAATACGAACCGCCGTCGGGCGTTACTCTTGCACCGATTACAGCCCAAATGACGTTAATTCTGCACGCCAGCCCGGAGCAAGGCTGGGCTCAGCTCCAAAATTTCTTGAAGAACGTCAACAAGGAACTTGTGGTTGGAATTTATGAATTCACGGCACCGCACATCGAGAAAGCGCTGGTCAGGGGATTGAAGTCACCAGATAAACTCACACTGACGCTTGATTCCCCCCCGGAGCCGAAGGGCAAGCGCGAGCAGACCGTGGAGGACACCGAACAGGGTCTGCGAAAGGCGCTCAAGAAACGAATGACCTTTGCGTGGGCTCTGGCGGGTCAGGGGCACGATGCTCCAGCAATGGCTTTCCCGACCTCGTATCACATCAAGGTCGCGGTCAAAGACAGTAGGTCCTTTTGGCTTTCCAGTGGAAACTGGAACACCTCAAATCAGCCCGATATAGACCCAGCCGACCGATCAGCTCTTCAAGAGGCCATTCGCAACAACGATCGAGACTGGCACGTGATCTGCGACTGCCCAAGTTTAGCGAAGGTCTTCCGTGCGTACTTGCTAAAGGACAACGAGACTGCGATTGCCGCCGCCGCAGCACAAGGCGCCGCCGCGGCCCTCGCGGCTGCACCGGTTCAAGTTGATCTGGACATGCCGGAATGGGCTCTAGCTGCCCGAGATGCGCGCACGTTTTTCGACGCGCACACAGTCAGGGCATCGATCAAAGTCAAGCCGCTGCTTACGCCAGACGACTATCGCAAGCCGATCCTCGAGTTGCTCAAGTCAGCGCAAAAGCGAATCTATATGCAGACACAGTATATACACACGGTTGATCCGCAAAAAGATACAGGTGAGCCCACTCACATGGAGCTCATTGCCGCGCTGGCGGAGCAAATCAATGCGGGGCTGGATGTGCGTCTGATCACTAGCGAATATCAAAACAAGCAATGGATTGAAAGTCTGCAAGATGCCGGGGTGGACACGGTCGAGCATCTTCGCATTCAGAAAAACGTCCACAACAAAGGGATAGTGGTCGACTCAGAGACGGTCGTTGTCAGCAGCCAAAACTGGTCGGCCGACGGGACCGGCCCAAATCGCGATGCCGGGCTGATCATCTATAACGCCGAAGCGGCCAAATACTTCGAGTCTATCTTCCTCCATGACTGGATAAATCTTGCAGTTCAAAAATCGGCGAATTAACGACTTGGAACAAGGAGGATGGCATTTAGCGTTTGGGCTGCACCACAGCTGCCGAGCCAAGGGGTGGTCGAACTTGCTCGGCCTGGTCGCTTCAGTCGCGTATTGACGCGGAAGTCATCTCGCCGACTGCCATGGCCGGTGGCAACACGGGATTGGTGCTGTGCCAGGTCGGCGGCCAATATTCAGGCCAATGACCCCAGGCATTGAGCTGGCCGAGTGCATCGAACAAACCCAGATACTGATGATACGCCACGCCGGCGACATTTTCGCTGATTGGACAGCCCAGCGTAACCACGCGTAGCCCTTGTGTCCGTTCGAGGGAAAGCGATTGGATCGCATTGTTGATCTGCAGCGCTCCCTTGCTGTGCCCGACCAGCAAGCGGAAGCGATTCACACGATGTTTCATCAGCGCATGAAGCACGTCCGATGAGCCCGAGCCGTAGCGGAAGATCGGTGCGCCGTCGCGCGCGGTCGATGCCTCCGGGATCGAGGCGGCAAGCTTTCGCCCGATACGCGCGGTCTCGGGGGCGGTCGTCGCAAGCCCGGTCTGGATCAGTGTTTTGCTATTGAGAAAATCATGCAGGCCGAAGGCGAACCAGCCGCCCAGTGCCTGCAGGACGACATCAGCCATGCCATAGCCCGGCACGATTGCCAGCACCGGCTTTTTTAGCGCGGCTGAGATGTCCCAAGCCAAGGCCGCGCTTCCCAGTGCCGAGCTGCCGACACCTGTAATTGTGGCAATGTCAACCTCGCGCGTTTCCTGATAAGGCGATTCGAGGAATTGCTTCACGCTTTGGTGTTTGTGGACATAAGGCGCAGTAATCGCGTCGATGAGGAGCAATGACCCCTCCGGGTCACTCAGCGCATCGAAATCGATGATCCGCGAAGGTGGCTTTTCGCGCTCGGCCTGCATCGGCCTGTCATACTCGGTCAGCGCGGCGCGCAGTGCCAGAACATCGTAAAAGATGAAATCGAGCGTGCTGTTGAACAGCCGGCACGAGCGCACCGCCGGCTCGACGAGCCATTTTGGGAGCTCGAAGCCTCGGAGCGACAACTCAGCGATCTTGGTTTGCCAATCGTCCTGCGTCGCCATGTGACCTCCCCGTCACCTTACTCCTCCACCGCTACGCCTCTTCATTCTGCGTTGCAACACGCCGGAAGTCGTCGGTCTCGTCAGATGCGCCGCGCCGCAATCAATGGCGGAGCTGATAAAACAGCATGCTTCACCCGACGGCCCACCGATCTCCAGTTGAGAAAGGGGGTTTTTGCAATGGCCAAGGCCCTGAGCGATCATTTACGCAGATGAATATCCACTTTCGGGGCGCGCATAGCTGCAACACGTCAGAAGGTTGTTGCCCAGCAGTATTATCGTACCATCGCCTTTTGCCGGAGCGACCCGCGGTGCGCGGCTTACCGTGTTGAAGGGAGAGCCCCAACCTTAACCACACACGACAGAATACGTAGCCGCCCAACGGCGCGAGAGTTCTCCAGCGCATCGTTCTTTGCTAATTTAGTGCAACACACGCAGATGCTGGACTACTGTCATGAACTCGCTCTGGCGGTTCTTGCGTGATAAGCGCAATCAGCAGGTTCTGGGGTGGCTCGGAGGCGGACTAGTCGTCGCTGCGACCGGACTTTGGGTGGTCTTTGTCTATTTCTATCCTTCCGTGGAATCTTCGAACCCTGCCAAGGTCCAGGCAGACTGCAGTAGCGTCGCAATAGGCGGCAACGTGTCCGGCGCCACCATCACGACGGGCGCCACGACCAGTTCGGGGTGCGCGTCACAACCGAAATAAGATGCCGGCCATGAAACGGTATCCGTGTTTCATTGCAGCATTGGGCATGTGCTTCTTCGCGTCGATTACCGCTGCCAATGCTGAAGTCAGGGCGGATACGGGTAGCATCGCTATTGGCGGCAGTGTCACTGGCTCCACGCTTATCATCGGCATCCCACAACAGAAGGTGGATGAACTTGTTCGCGATGCGAAACGCCCGCTGGAAGAACTGACCGCTCAGCAGCGAGATAACATCCTCCTTCTCAAGGAAAAGTTGGACATTAACGAACGCCAGGTGCGTGCCGCGCTTGCCACTCTCGGCGAGAATGACGTTCCGCAAGACCAATTGGCTGCGAAGCTTGTCGAAATCGCAGAACGCTTCAAGGATCTTCTGGCGACGACATCGGTTCGACCGGGCGACAATCCCAAAATTGCCGCGCTGAAAGCTGAGGCGCAGAAAGCAATCGAACTGGGCGAACTGGCCAAAGCGGATGCTTTGCTAGCGGATGTAGAGTTGGAGCAGAGACGCAATCTCGACCGCATCGTGGTCGATCAGGCTGAAACAACTTCGAGCCGCGGTGACCTCGCACTCACCCGCTTGCGGTATGGCGAAGCCGCGCAGCATTTTGCCAATGCGGCCGCGCTGTTTCCCCCGGAGAGCTCTCACGAGGACATGCGGATCAGCTACCTACAAAAGGAGGCGAGCGCCCTCTATCAACAGGGAGATGAGCGTGGCGATAACCGTGCTTTGCTCTTGGCGATCGAGCGATACAACCGTCTGGTCCAATTGAGTCCCCGTGACCGAGTGCCGCTGCGTTGGGCCTCGAGTCAAAACGATCTGGGCAACGTGCTTTTGGCGCTTGGACAGCGGGAAAGCGGGTCGGCGCGCTTGAAAGAGGCGACCACCGCATATCTCGAGGCGCTGAAGGAGTGGACTCAAGAGCGCGCGCCGCTCGATTGGGCGACGACCCAAAACAATTTGGGCGTGGCATTTTGGATCCTCGGCGAGCGCGAAAGCGGCACCGATCAGTTGAAAGGGGCCGTCACAGCGTTTCGGAATGTCCTAAAGGAATGGACGCGCGATCGCATGCCGAACGATTGGGCCATCACCCAGAACAATCTCGGTAA
>Ga0207785_1000068_pt1 | contig 15461 bp, 16 predicted proteins | sample LuqExpMetageno74_FD_187831 | JGI IMG/M metagenome (GOLD analysis project Ga0207785, IMG submission 187831) | Tropical forest soil microbial communities from Luquillo Experimental Forest, Puerto Rico - Sample 74 (SPAdes) | ecosystem: Environmental > Terrestrial > Soil > Tropical forest ... | reverse complement strand
TTTTGGTGAATGGTAGCGATTACCTGGGCTTTCCGGAAGTCCCCGGGTTTGCGCCCGTTCGCCTACATTCCAGCCCCCGAAAGGTGCAGCCGTATTGCAGGTTGGGGATCATAATCATGCAGATCACGCACGATATCAGCATAGCCAACATTGGCAGGCCCAATCATCGCAATGGCAGGACGACGGAATATGATAGGCGCGCGCCAGCTAACGCTAATCCGGTAGCTTGGGGTATCGTGGCGGGCGCCATTCAGGATTCTGACCATGAACGATTCTCCTGTTGCCGTTATTGGCTTAGGACTGATGGGCGAGGTTTATGCTCGCCGCCTGCTTGATGCACGTATTCCTGTTATTGGCTACGATATCGATCCAAGTAAGCGTGACCGCCTTGCTGCAATTGGCGGCAGGTCGGTCGACAGCATTGCCGAACTGGCGAAGCCCGCACGGTGCATCATCATCGCTGTTTTCAATACCGACGAAGTTGAGGACGTGATCGAACAGCACTTGCTGCCAGCGCTGGGCGAGGGTTCCAAAAAAATTGTGCTCTGCATGAGCACCTGCGATCCAGAGAAAGTGAGCGCGCTCGCCGAGCGGGTCACTCCCCGAGGTATCCACTATCTCGACGTCCCGGTATCAGGCACGAGCGAGCAGGTAAGAAGAGGAGAGGGCGTGGCTCTCGTTGGCGGCGATGTAGCGATCCTTGCAGAGGTAAAGCCGCTGCTGGACATTCTTTTCGCGCGTTCATTTCACGTTGGCAAGATCGGCGACGGTGGTCGAGCGAAACTCGCGGTCAATCTAATACTTGGACTAAACCGTCTTGCGTTGGCTGAGGGCCTCGTGTTTGCCGAGCGAATGGGCCTCGATCCGGCAGCATTCCTTGAGGTGGCGCGGGGGTCGGCTTCATATTCGCAGGTAATGGATACTAAGGGCCCGAAAATGGTACGCGGCGATTTTTCGCCAGAAGGACGGGCGAGGCAGACATTGAAAGATGTTCATTTAATGCTCAGTCAAGCAATGGCGCTCGGACAAAGACTGAACATGCTGGAGGTGCACGAAGATGTGCTGCAATCCTGTGTGCGTGCGGGCGAAGCCGATATGGACAATAGCGTGGTTATAAGAGAAGTTCGCCGACGCGCCACGAAAAGATGACTGCCTGAACAGGCGGCGATTGCGGGGAGGAACCGTGAGGGCATTGCGCTTTGCCGTTGTCGCGACGTTCCTGGCGCTAACCTCTGTCAAACCAGCGCCTGCCCAAGACTGGCCGCAGCATGCGATTCGTATGATCGTGTCTTTTGGTCCCGGAGGTGGTGCCGATATCATCGGTCGCATCCTCGCCGAGTCAATGCAAAGCAAGCTTGGCGTGCCCGTCATCGTTGAAAACAAGCCAGGCGCAGGAGGTATCCTCGGCAACGATGTTGTGGCAAAGGCAGCACCAGACGGCTACACCCTGGGCATTATGACGGCAGGCCAAATCATCGCCGCTGTCACGCGAAAGAATATGCCTTACGACACAAACGCAGCGTTTGATCCGGTTAGCCAGGTTGCTACTGCCAGCCTGATGATCGTAACGCGTCCGGATTTTCCGGCGAAGAATGTCAAGGAGCTAATTGCAACCGCGAAAGCTGATCCGGGAAAGATAGTATTTGCAAGCCCTGGGTTCGCTGCGACCCAGCATTTCGCTGGCGAACTGTTCAAGCAAATCGCCGGGGTCAATCTTTTGCACGTGCCCTACAAGACGTCGCCGGAAGCAATCAACGCGGTAATCGGCAAACAAGCGGATATCCTCTTTGATACAGTATCCGCATTGCTTGGACAGGTGAAAGCTGGTCAGCTCAAAGCGTTAGCGGTTACAGGCAAGGACCGATTTCCCGCCGTGGCGGACGTCCCGCCTGCATCGGATTCGGGCGTGCTACCCGGTTATGATGTAACAACTTGGTATGGTGTGTTCGCACCCCAGGGCACGCCTGCATCCGTGATCAACAAGCTGAACAAGGTCCTCAATGAGGCACTTGCCGACGACGCGGTTAAGAACCGCCTTATCGCTGTCGGGGTGCTGGTGAAGGGTTCTACGCCCGAGGCTTTCGGTCAATTCATGCTGACTGAATATCAACGCTGGAGCGCCGTACGTGAAGCGGCGGGAATTCCACAGCAATAAGGAGCGCGGTGATGGATGACAGAGAACTTCACGAACGCGGGCTCAAACTGCGCATCGATATGTTTGGCCATGAGGCCGTTGAAAAGCGCATGGCTGCTTTTGGCGACTTTGGAAAACCGTTGCAGCACATCATCAATGCCTATGCCTACGGCGATGTATGGAGCCGGTCAGCGCTGACACCCGCTACCAAATCTTTGGTCATGGTGGCGATGATGGCCTCGGCAGGCCATTTGAATGAACTGCGGGTCCATCTAAACGGCGCGCTCAAAAACGGGTGCAGTCCAGAGCAGATTCAAGAGGTACTGCTGCTCTTGACCCTTTATTGCGGAATCCCCGCGTCTAACGACGCACATCGCATCGCCGCCGAGGTGCTTCGCGAGCACGGGAAACTTTGACTGAAATAATCATCGGGGGCGCGCTGCTAAACTCAGGGCGATGCGGGTTCGATATGCGGCCGTTCGCGAAGGGCGCTGGCGTCGTTTTGACGCGTGTAGTGCGGGGACACGATTTTTCTGGATGCTTTGGCTGTCAAAACCGTGAAGTTCACAACCCCAAACGCACACAAGACGTCTAGTACCATATTTCCATTTGAATACCTCGTCCGTCTTTCGGCGCCACGCCGTGGAACGGGAGATGCCCAACCATATCGCGCGCTGCCAGCGCGCACGCACACGCATCAATCAGGTCATCACCGCCAATGCCTGTCCCATAACGCTGATTAAGCCAGGTTTTGATCTTCCGCACTCCATGTTTCCTTAGAAGATCAATCCGTTGGTTGCGACCAAATTCAGTTTTCTTGTTGGCAAGAACACAGCCAGCCAATCGCATAAAAACTAACTCCGGATGCGTCTCCTGCAGGCGAACCTGCCGCGCCAGGGGCGTCGTCTCGTTGACTTCCTGAAGTTTATCCCGAAGGCCCCAGAGTTGTTTGGATATGCCTTTTTCGCCGTTTGCCCTGTAATTCCTGTTTGCGTCTTCATAACCTTCAAAGTCCCACACGCCCCAGCGAGCACCTGTAAAGACCCGCGCTCGTAAATACTGCTGCGCCTCGACATCACATTGCCTGTAGCCGTGATCGGGAAGCCCGATCGGTATATCAATCATTGCCCGTACGTAAGGGCCGGCGATAAGACGTTCTAACCGACCTGAGTAGTCGAAACGTTGGTTTCCATTCTCGTCAAAATAGCAGGCAACCCAACCAAAACGAAATCCGTCAATTCCGATGAATGTGCCCATTGTTATTCCGCGGTCTCCTTTCTCGAACGCGATATCAGCGGTGGTAGACCGGCGCCTCGAGGCGCACCCTGTCGATGGGTATCGCCGACCAGCCTGAGCGAGCAGCGGCCTTGCGCCCGCCGGCATTATGTACACAAATTCTTTGCCAGGCCCGAGCACCATCTGGCGCCGCCACAATGCCGATTCCGGAGGTTGCTGGCGCAGCGCGTCGAGCGGTCAGAAGCGGACATGACATGTCCGCGGCGGCTCCGCTCGCTTTATATCGTTTGATTTGATTGTCAGCAGACAACGCATTGCGGCTACTGACTATGGCAAGAGCACAAGACCAACGAGCGCAATAACCAAAAAAGCGTTCAATAGATCATCGCAAATGATTGCCCTCATCCTTAGAGTCATTAATGCCCCCAACTTTGATCGCTTCACGAGGACAAACTTGATGGTCTTTTAATCGCCTCTGATGCTGATCTGGTTGCTATTTCTCCTAGATCCTTTGCCTGTTCGCTCAAGGTTTTCAATTGAGCCTGCATGAACTCAGTTTGTATTTGCACGAGCTCTTGAACGTCTTTGGCTTTGGTCAGTTTCTGCGCAAAATCAAAAATGGTGGCTACATTCTTCCCCGCATAACTTTGAATTTTTTTGTTCAGGTCCGTGTTAGCCCAGGGCATAGTGGACATGCTTTTCTGAAAGTACTCCAGATAGTTTTCCATCGCCCCACGAGCTTGTTCCACTGTCCGTTCCGCCTCTTTGCTGATGTTGCCGGAAAGTGTTTTGTCTTCTTTCGCCATAGTCGCCTCCCGCTAAATCGCTCATAATTGCGTGAGTTTCATAATAATACCATCACAGGGGCTGATTGAGTATTTTCAACCTGCGGAATTGGACAGTGATGCTGTCTGATCGAGATCAATGAATTTGTTTGTGCCCGAAGTTGTTTCAAGATGCCTAGACGCTCTCGATAAACAAACGTATCGAGGGTGGTCGCTTGTGTCTCGGAATATTTCCTGCGCGAGTGTGAAGATTTGCGAAAAACAGATGAAGTTGTGAACCTAGAACGGCGGCAGCAATCGCTCGAAGAAGAGATTGCGGATGCGCTACGGCATTGGGCGCCTGACGACCCGATGGTCGCTGATTTGAAGAGCCGTATGTTGCATCTCAAAGAAGAGCTTGAACGACTGCGCAATATCTCGCGTTTTAGATAAACGCAATTCGGCTATCAGCCACACTAAAATCCTGCCGCTCAGGAAATACCGGAAGCAGTTGCTGCGTGCCAATGCCGCTGCCAGATAAAACAGCCATGCTATCTGGATTTGCGACTTTCATTCCACCAGGACTGAAAATTTAAATTAGTTGGACGTAGTAGCAATCCGCTCATTTGGACTGCTTAGCTTTGGCCCAGTCTTCAGCATGCTTGCTATTTTTCCTTCATGCAATCCATCACGTATTTGGATCGCTCACTCATCTTGATGTTGTTCTGCGCCGCCTTCTCTTCGCAGTTACGCATCTTTCGCGCCTGATCGGGCGACGTCATTTTTTGTGGCGCGCTTGGCTGCATGTTCGTGGCGTAAGCCGCCACGGCGAGCCCTAGTGTCATTACTATGACGACCGCAATGTGACGCATAACAGACCGATGCAGCGACCAAACCAAAGGCAATCCCTAACACAATTCTCAGCATTGCTCCCTCCTCAGTTTATAAAGTTGATGCATTCCCGTCCCTTCCGGTAATGAGCTGGATATCGCGTCGAACTCCCGAGATTTTCGTAATAGTCACTCGCGCTTCAGGTCCAAACAGCATGGATCGAAGGCTAAACTCACATGCAGTGCTGTAGGCTCCCTCACATGGCGATCTCCTTTTCGCGCGCGATTGACTAATTAGAAAATCTCCCACTCAAGAGGCCAAAAAGTTGAGTTTAAAAGATACGCCGCTGCCGTTGGTAAATCATGCAGTAAGGCTGACCAGTTCATCGCGTGAGAAATACCACACTTTTATTGGGCCAGTTAATGTGCAGGGCGGCCTACCGAGATCGACGAATCCGTCCGCTTCGAAGATGGCGAAGCAGTTCTTTCTTAAGCGCGCCACGGGCTTGAACGAACGAGCTGCGATAGACGCTGTGTCAGCTGAAAATAGTTGGACGATGACGGCTTACCAAACGCTCGATCGATACGCACGTAATCCGCGTCCCGGTCGTCTATTCCGACTTCGACGATTTTTGGCAGTCGTACAGTGTACCGGAGCGGCCAAGTGGCCAGCCGATCCGAAAGATGTCGCCGTCTGAAATCGAACAGCTGAAAAGGGCGGCTGTGCGAGCAGCTCCCGATTGGTCCTGATGGGCATATTGCCTACGAAGGGTTCGCAAACGCTGTTAGTGGCCGGGCACCAATTTGAAGCGCTTGCTGTCGCACAAGTATTAAGGCTTAAAAACCATGAAGTACAGGTTCGCCATGGGAACAAGGGTAGCGATCACCCCCCAAATCACCCAGCGCCGGTTGTGACGCCAGTAACTGTCTGGGATTAGGCCTCCGCTGTCGAAGACTCGTGCTTGGCGAGCTTGTGCAATTTGTGTCGGAATCAGTATGAGAACCCAGATTAGGCCGGATATCGCAAGCAATAGCTGTCCCCAAACGAGCCAAGTCGTGCCTCGCAAATCAAGACCGGCGACAAGGGCCATTCCGTAGGCGCCAACGACTAGGAATGCGACGCCGCCGGCAGTGAATATCCAATCGGTTAGTGTGACGAGGCGCTGCGCATACGCGATGATCCGGGGATTGTCAGTGCGATCAGCCATAACCTTCCAAAGAGCGGTAACGATAATATTGCCGAGAAATATTACGACACCAAAGAGATGAACGACCTTGAATGCGTTATACGACATAGCTCGACCCTTCCATTCTTTGAGATATTATGAACGACACGAGATCCCGCGCTCACTCTGCGGGGCGCATCAGTGTGTATTTGCCAGTTCGACGCCGAAGACTTGGCGAAAGCCGCGCCGGCCAGCCGCGGTGAGGCGGTGATAGAATGGAACGGGGCGACTAGAGTTTCATGAGGCTAATCTGATCAATACATTCATCTAAGTCTCGGGCATGATCGAGTAATATCCCCATATGGCACTTCCCTATGTCGCCAATCGATACTAGGCCGACGAGACGATCATTTTCGAACACCGGCATGTGACGGAATCGTCCTGTCGTCATGCGCTTCAAAACGCTGCCAATCGAATCGCTCACGTCGCAGGTAGACACGTTGCGAGTCATCACCTCCGCGACCGACAATTGCAGCACAGCACTCGCGTTTTCCGCCAGTACCCGCGTGATGTCACGTTCCGATAGAATACCGACGAGACGGCCCCCAGCGTCGGTGACCACCAGCACGCCGATGCGGTGCTTGGTAAGTAGCTTAGCTGCGGCAACAAGATCGGCGGTAGGTTCAATGCTCACAACCTCGCCGCCCTTGGCGGCAAGAACGGTCTTCACGATCATGCGAACTCCTTTGGCCGGGCGCGGATAGAATTGCGCAGCGGTAACATCGAATCATCCAGTCAAACTATAAGCTTCGTCAAGCCGACAACCTCAGATGATTAGGGTCCAATTGCAAGTGCAACGGAACGGCGAAGGGCAACGGCTCCGAGTTGGCAAGGACGACATCGGGTTGCGCCGCCACGATCGTTTTGATAAGCCACTGAAATCGCGAGGCGAAACCAACGACCAACAGTCGTTCGAAAGCAACGATTGCCCTTCACGAGCAGACATTAGCGAGCGGACTGCTTCTATCGGATAGTACCGCAGTCAGACATTCGAAAGAATTTTTGAATCAGCTAAATGATCGCCAAAGAGGAGCGTCAGTTTGCGACACAACCCCATTGATCGAAAAACTCGTAAAAGGTGATTTGAGAAATGGCTAAAAAAACAAAGGTGAAAACGAAGACCAAAACTAAAATCAAGACCACGTATGCCAAAAAAGTGAACGTAGATCCGAGAGAGAAAAAGGCGAAGATGGAGACAGCTAAGTTACGATTGAGCAAGCCGCTAAAGATCGCTGAGAACTTCAGTGGTGGTAAGCGGGCACAGCCTACAAAACAGATGCACGTTGCTGAGATCACAAAGAAGACTGAACAGCCGAAAGCAGACGTATTGCCAAACAATATTTATTGGCTCGAGGTTGATGGAAGACTGAAATCCGAGTATCCGACTGCAGCAGCAGCATCCAAAGCGGGCTTGGAACTAAAGAGAAAATATCCGCACATTCGGGTTGCTGTGTTCAATAGCAAAGACCGGTCTAGGACTACCGTCGAGCTGTCCTAGGGCCTGGAAAGGATCATACAAATCAGGTGTTTGAAATGAATAGCGTGAGAATAATTGTATTGATAGACGGTCAAAACCTGTATCGCACAGCGAAGACATTGGGATTTGATATCGATTTCAAGAAGCTGCTTACCGAGCTGGCCTCGCTCGGCAATGTGATCCGAACAAAATATTATACGTGTATCGACGAGGATGACGAGGAATCGTCTGTTATCCCCCTGGTGGATTGGCTTTCCTATAACGGCTACTCGGTAGTTACCAAGTCAGTTCGAGCTTTCACCGATTCAGAGGGGCGCAGTCGCCTTAGAGGCAAGATTGATGTGGAGCTTGCTGTCGATGCGATGGGACTAGCTCCTTACGTCGACGAAGTTGTTTTAGTATCTGGCAATGGTGATTTCAGCGTTTTGATGAGCACGTTACAGCGTCAAGGCAAAAGGTGTACCGTGATTTCCAGTGTCGTATCTGATCCACCAATGTGTGCAGACACTCTTCGGCGACAAGCGGATGAATTTATCGACCTCGCAAAGTTAAGATCAAAAATTAGTCGAGATAGTTTTCCACGAAGTGAGAGAAAACCAGTTAACTTTGATGCATCTCAATAGATGCATTTAATGGCGAGGAGCTAACACGGACTGCTATGGAGGTATGTAAGTCACACCGCCTGACGATCGAACCGAAATATTTTCTTTTTCTTCGGTTCCGATAAGTTCTGTAACGTCAAATTTATCCCGAGTGAATTGAGAAAATTTCGATTGTCCGTAGCGATCTCATAATCTTTGTCGAGGCGCCAAGCGGAGACAATGTCGCCAAATTTGTGCTGGCAGTTTGCTCATTGGGCAAGTACGAACCGTTACCGCCAGAACATGGTCAGCAGATGAGTATCGAAAGGTGATATCAGAATTGTGCTTGGCCCGACAAATAAGAAGGGAGCGGCTTTATGTTACTCCCTTGGGGATTTTGCATGATTGACTTGATCACGAAGACGTTCAATTTCGTCCTTGATGTGCAACTTGCGTCGTTTAAGGTCAGCTATCACAAGGTCATCAATTGAGCGGTGAGAAAGGGCTTTGGCTATTTCATCTTCGATAGCTTTATGCTTTTGTTCTAAGTGAGTGATGTGAGCCTGTATGGTCATGATACGCGTTCCACTTGATTAAGAATCTAGAGTAATCTGCAAGTTCAAAATATTTTCTTAACTGTTATTGACCCTCTTTGAAACGCCACGAAGAGGAAACCGAAGCTTCTAAAACACAACGCATAATGAGACAGCCCAGGAGACAAAGAGCGATCTCGATCTGGCAGCATCGCTGTCCAATTCCGAGGGCCGAGAGTACTCAGCCAGGCCTTGCGGTGGTATTATCAGCTGAACGTTAAGTGGAGGCGGCTATGGCAGAGGAAAACAAAACACTTTCTGAGAACATTAGCGAAGAGGCGGAGCGAACAGTAGAACAAGCTCGTGGAGCAATGGAAAGCTATCTTGAGAATTTTCAGAAAAGCATGTTCGCTGTGCCTTGGGCTGACACGGACCTGAACAAAAAAATTCAAAGTTATGCCGGGAAAAATGTAGCAACCACTTTTGAGTTTGCGCAGAAACTAACCAAAGCCAGAGATTTTCAAGAGCTCGTGCAAATACAAACTGAGTTCATGCAGGCTCAATTGAAAACCTTGAACGAACAGGCAAAGGATCTAGGAAAAATAGCAACCGGAGCGGTATCGGAGGGGATCAAAAGACCATCAAGTCTGTCCTCCTGAAGCTTTCAAAGTTAGGGGCATCGATGACCCTAACGAGAAGCAACCATTTGCGATGATCAATTGAACTTTTTGGTTATTTCACTCGCTATTCTTTTTGCTCTTGCCATATTCAACGGCTGTCCATGAGGAAATGTTATACTCCGACAAAAGCGTTCCTAGCATTTCGCTGCGATATTTACTGATGGATGTATCGGACACACTTATTTTTCAGGTGGAGTTGATTTCTTTGACGCATACCTGTTCGATCAGATGATTACGACGCAAGTCGGCGAGATGCGCTCGGTTTCGTCGTTTGTGAGATATGCACCAATCACTTTTGTTATAACTATTACAAGCGTCCTATCAGTAGGAACGGCGAACGAGTTCGTTATTGCAGTCACGTACGAAGGAGCTTTCAGGATTGCTGGTGAGATCAGGTTCGTAAAACCATACCAGGGTCGTTCGAAATTGCTGCAGAATGCGGGTCACCGATCATTTTAAGATATTATTGAACTCTCGACTTTAATCTAAACAAGGATGCGTGTCCTCCCGTGGCAGGCTACAGAGCTGCGTACGCCTGCTGAAGGCGATCGCATTCTGGGCTTTGAAGCTTAATTGATGGTCCGAGCCGAACGGCAATACCGTATGACTGGAGCCGTCTCTTTCAAATTCAAAGATTAGCGGCAGGTCTCTCATGGAAAATATAACGAACGTTGCGTCCGATGAATGCTACGTCGTCGAAATTGACGGAGAAATTCAGTCGCAATATAAAATTTTTGTAGAAGCTGTGAAAGCAGGTTTGAAACTCAAGCAAAAGTTTCCGGATAGCAAAATCAAAGTTCACGAGTTAACTGAGCAAGCACCGGCTGCTTGAACAGCCTGTCATTCTTCGCCAAAGCTCTGCAAATTTTTCAAAAGTTCCACTAGAAGCAGCAGATTGCGAGCTTTGATTGACCGAACTACTGCATTTTGCCAGCGTCACGTTAAAGTGTTCTCGGCGCCCAACAATCTTGCATGGCGGCGCGGGCCACTGATTCATATAACGCGGCGGACGGAAATCTCTTTACGAACAACGTCCTGCAGTAAATCGCTTTGTGCGTTGAATTTGATCCCGCGAATATGAAAGGCGGCCGCTGCGGCGAGGTCACGATTCATATCGCCAATGAGGAAGCTGCGGCTTAGATCGATTGGCCAGTCGCGGGCCGCCTGTTCAAGCATGCCCGGGGCTGGTTTTCTGCAGCGGCACTGGATCGCGAATTCCTTGATCACTCCATTTGGGTGATGGGGGCAATAGTAAAAGGCGTCGATATGAGCGCCCTCGGCCTTGAGGGCATCTTGGACATGCTGGTTGAATATTTTGACGGCAGCTTCCGAGTAGTATCCGCGTGCGACACCAGACTGGTTAGTCACAACGAATACGTAGTAGCCCGCTTCGTTCAATAATTTTACCGCCGCAGCGGCGCCGGGGATCATTTCCAGATTTTCGGGCTTATGGGTGTAGCCGTGGTCGACATTGAGAATACCGTCGCGGTCGAGAAATGCCGCTGGACGTGTGCGCTGGCCCGACGAGCGTATTTCATCATCGTTTTTCATTTGTTTGTGACTTGATATGAAGTTGATCGACTGAAAACTAGTAACTATAATTGGTGCAACACATCCCGGCCAAGCCCGAGCAAGCCCGAGATAGAGTTAGTCCACTGCGCAGATACAATTAAACGGTGCACCGCCCACAACCCGCCAGTGAATAAGAAGGCGTAGGAAGGAAAAAGAAGTAATAAGAAGACAAAGGGCAGGCAAAACCACGCTGCCGCGCGCGATGGCCGAAATTTACGTCCGATGGGCGGCGTTATGAGGTGGCGGGCCGCGTTCAACCTGCGAGCTAGAAACTCGAAATTGAGCCTATAGGTCACTGGTCGAGATTGGCCCGGACAATCGAATCGATCTGCAAGATTAGACCTACGCTCGCGAACGAATCATTATTTCTATGTCTTTTGGTTGCACTGCAGAATTTTCTCTCCAGCAGCAACGCGCTCTAGACAAAACGGAAATCGGGTAGTACGCACGGGTGCCACCTCTGGCATATTGTATACCAGTTATGAGTAGCCCACGTCGTTTGCCTCGCCGCGTCGCTGTCCGTTCCAACGGAAACCCCGAACATCATGTCCCGGCAGCGTCACGTCCAGCGCTGGCTCCCATCGATACTGCCTCGAGCTTCAAGCACAAGGCCTATGCGGCCCTAAAAGAAGCCATCGTGGCGATGGACATCTACCGCAGCCGCTCCGACATCCGGCTCGACGAGCGCAAGCTCGCGAGCGATTTCGGCATCAGCCGAACGCCAGTGCGTGAGGCGATGGCGCAGCTCGAAAGCGAAGGCTTTGTGCGCTCGGTGCCGCGCCGCGGCATTTATGTGGTGCGCAAGACCAAGCGCGAGGTGATCGATCTGATCACCGTCTGGGCGGCGCTCGAAAGCATGGCCGCCCGCCTGATCACGGAGAATGCCACCGCCGACGAGATCGCCGGATTGCGCCGCATGTTCGCCACCTTCGAGGGCGGCAAGTTGCGTGCCCATCTCGACGAGTATTCCGAGGTCAACATCGAATTCCACCAGTCGATCATCCGTATGAGCAAGAACCACGTGCTGATCGACATGGCGGAGAACCTGTTCACGCACATGCGCATGATCCGCCGCAAGACCATCGGCGAGAAGGATCGCGTCGATCGTTCGATTCGTGATCACATGAGCATCATCGAAGCTCTTGAACGGCGCGATACCGATCGCGCCGAGGAACTCGTGCGCAACCACGCGCTCGGCCTGGCCGAGCACGTGTCGCGTTATGCCGATTATCTGGATTGATGAGAGAGGTTGAGGGAGGAGTCCCATGGCTGATGCAGCAGTGAAAGAAAAACCCGCAGCGGCCCCAGAAGCGGAACGCGAATTGACTGACGGTTTTCATCTGATCGTCGATGCGCTTAAGCTCAACGGCGTTAAGACGATCTATGGCGTGCCCGGCATCCCGATCACGGATTTCGGTCGCATGGCGCAGGCCGCCGGCATCCGTGTTATCTCGTTCCGGCACGAGCAGAACGCCGGCAACGCGGCAGCCATAGCCGGCTTCCTGACGAAACAGCCCGGCATCTGTCTCACGGTGTCGGCGCCTGGCTTCCTTAATGGTCTGGTCGCGCTCGCCAATGCCACGACCAACTGTTTCCCGATGATTCTGATCTCAGGCTCCTCCGAGCGTGAGATTGTCGACCTGCAGCAGGGCGACTACGAAGAGATGGATCAATTCGCCATCGCCAAGCCACTCTGCAAGGCGGCCTTCCGTGTGCTGCATGCGCAGCACATTGGTATTGGTGTCGCGCGTGCCATCCGCGCCGCCTTGTCTGGCCGTCCGGGCGGCGTCTATCTCGATCTGCCAGCCAAACTTTTCCCTCAGGTTATGGACGCAGAAGCGGGCGCCAAGTCGCTGGTCAAGGTAATTGACCCGGCGCCGGCCCAGATCCCCGCACCGGCCGCGGTCAAGCGGGCGCTCGACGTATTCAAGAGCGCAAAGCGTCCGCTCATCATCCTCGGCAAGGGTGCCGCCTACGCGCAGGTCGACGATCAGATCCGCGCCTTCGTCGAAAAGACCGGCGCGCCCTTCCTGCCGATGAGCATGGCCAAGGGCCTCCTGCCCGACACTCATTCGCAGTGCGCGGGCGCGGCGCGCTCGACCGTGCTGAAGGATTCGGACGTCGTCATGCTGATCGGCGCCCGCCTCAACTGGCTTTTGTCGCACGGGAAGGGCAAGACCTGGGGTGAGCCGCACTCGAAGAAGTTCATCCAGATCGACATCGAGCCGAAGGAGATGGATTCGAACGTCGAGATCGTCGCCCCAGTAGTCGGCGATCTCGGCTCCTGCATCTCCGCACTGCTTGAGGGGATGGGCAGTAATTGGCCAGCCGCGCCTGCCGATTGGACCGTTGCAGTCAAGAACAAGCGGGAAGAGAACATCGCCAAGATGGCGCCGCGGCTGATGAACAACAACGTGCCGATGGACTATCACGGCGCGCTCGGCGTGCTGCGCACGATCATCAAAGAGCGGCCCGACGCCATTCTGGTGAACGAGGGTGCCAACGCGCTCGATCTCACCCGTGGCGTCATTGACATGTATCAGCCGCGGAAACGGCTCGATGTCGGCACCTGGGGCGTTATGGGCATCGGCATGGGCTTTGCGATCGCCGCCACGATTGAGACCGGCAAGCCGGTGCTCGCGATCGAGGGCGATTCGGCCTTCGGTTTCTCCGGCATGGAGGTGGAGACGATCTGTCGCTACAAGCTGCCGGTCTGCGTCGTCATCTTCAACAACGACGGTATTTATCGCGGCACCGACGTAAATCCCAACGGCACCGATCCGGCGACAACGGTCTTCGTCAAAGGCTCACGCTACGACAAGATGATAGAAGCCTTCGGCGGGGTCGGCGTCAATGCGACGACGCCCGACGAACTCAAGCGTGCTGTCAATGTGGCGATGGACTCCGGCAAGCCGACGCTCATCAATGCCGTGATCGATCCGGCGGCTGGCAGCGAAAGCGGCCGCATTGGCAATCTTAACCCGCAAAGCGCGCTGCGAAAGAAATAACCCAGCAATGACGCAATCGAACGAATTAGCAGCTAGTGGAGGGAACATGGCCAACGAGAAACCAAAGAAAGCAAAAGCTAAGGAGAAAGCCGCGGCCAAGAAGGCGGCCCGCAAGGTGCTGAAGCTCACCGCCAAAAGGTCCAATGGCGCGAAAAAGGTGAACAGCTTGCCGCGGCCTTCGACCAAGCCCTGGGGGCAGGCCGGCCGCGCGCTCGAGGGCGTCCGCATTCTCGACTTCACCCACGTCCAATCGGGACCGACCTGCACGCAGCTGCTCGCCTACATGGGCGCCGACGTGATCAAGGTCGAGCGTCCGGGCGTCGGCGATATCACACGCGGCCAGCTGCGTGACGTGCCGAACGCCGACAGCCTCTATTTCACCATGCTCAACGGCAGCAAACGGTCGATCACCATCGACTCCAAGCATCCCAAGGGCATGGAAATTCTCAACCGTCTGATCAAGACCTGCGATGTGCTGGTGGAGAACTTCGCCCCCGGCGCGCTTGACCGCATGGGCCTGACCTGGGAGCACATCAACAAGACCAACCCGCGCATGATCGTCGCTTCAGTGAAGGGCTTCGGCCCCGGCCCGTACGAGGACTGTAAGGTATATGAGAACGTTGCCCAGTGCGCCGGCGGCGCCGCCTCGACCACCGGCTTCCGTGAAGGTCCCCCGCTGGTAACCGGCGCGCAGATTGGTGACTCCGGCACGGGCGTGCATCTCGGGCTCGGGATTGTTGCGGCGCTCTACCAACGCATCCGCACCGGTCGCGGCCAGCGTGTGCTCTGCGCGATGCAGGACGGCGTGCTAAACCTCGCGCGCGTCAAGCTGCGCGACCAGCAGCGCTTGGCGCACGGTCCGCTCACCGAGTACAGCCAGTACGGCGAGGGCATTCCCTTCGGCAAGGCGGTGCCGCGCGCGGGCAACGACTCGGGCGGCGGTCAGCCCGGCTGGATCCTCAAGTGCAAGGGTTGGGAGAACGATCCCGACGCCTATCTGTACTTTATCACCCAGGCGCCGGTATGGAACGAGATCTGCGACGTCATCGGCGAACCGGAATGGAAGGCGCGTCCGGATTACGCCACGCCGAAAGCCCGGCTGCCGCGCTTGAAGCAGATCTTCGCCCGCATCGAGCAGTGGACGATACAGCGCACCAAGTTCGAGGCGATGGCCGAGCTCAACAAGCACGACATTCCGTGCGGGCCCATCCTGTCGATGAAGGAGGTTGCCGAGGAGGAGTCGCTGCGCGCGACCGGCACGGTAGTCGAGGTCGATCATCCGACCCGCGGTAAGTACCTGACCGTCGGCAATCCGATCAAGCTATCGGATTCGCCCGCCGACGTGCGGCGCTCGCCGCTGCTCGGCGAGCACACCGACGAGATCTTGACCCAGGTGCTTGGCTACAGCGCCAAGGAGCTC
>Ga0207785_1000058_pt1 | contig 17274 bp, 15 predicted proteins | sample LuqExpMetageno74_FD_187831 | JGI IMG/M metagenome (GOLD analysis project Ga0207785, IMG submission 187831) | Tropical forest soil microbial communities from Luquillo Experimental Forest, Puerto Rico - Sample 74 (SPAdes) | ecosystem: Environmental > Terrestrial > Soil > Tropical forest ... | reverse complement strand
TGGCGGCTCGGGAAACTACACGCACACGCCAACCGATAATGCAAGCGGTCAGGGCGGGGTACTCAACATCCAGGCACCAAGCGGGATCGTAAACGGGGTCGGCAACCCCACACCGTTTCCGGGCATGGCAATTTATCAAGACCCAAATCTGCCTGCTGGCCCTGGCGTTGACTTAACGTACAACGGCAACAGACCCGTCTGGGATATTTCTGGTGGAGTTTACCTGCCAAATTCAAACGTCCGGATCAGTGGAGATGTCGCCCAGTCGAGCAACGGGGCAGACTGCTTTGTGATGGTCGCGAGTACCATCCTGATCAATGGCACAAGCAACATTTACACGCAGAGTCCCGCCGGCGCTGGCTGCAAACAGGGGGGCACGAAGATGCCTATCGCGTACATTCCGACCAGAGTGCAATTGGTCTATTGAGCCATGTGTTTGCGCCGAAACAAGTTTATCAAGGCCGTAATAAACGTGGCCGCAAAAATCCCGACGTTTAGGTCGGACAAACGCGGTACTTCCGCTATAGAACTTTCTTTTTTCTTAGGACTGCTGGCGTTCGGTATGCTCAACGTCGCTGACATCTCAATTTATATTTATCAGCGCATGGAAGTAGAGAACGCGACCCAAATGGGGGTCCAAGCAGCTTGGTCAAACTGCGATCCGACCCAGGGTCAGGTTCCGGCCATGTTCCCGGCAGGAAATTGCCCCAACCTTACAACAAACATTACGACTGCCGTGACGAGCACGTCACTTGGCGCCAATGTGCAATTACAATCCGGCTCTCCGTCGGAAGGATATTATTGCGTAAACAGTTCGGGCACCCTGCAATACGTCAGCAGTGTTAGCATCCCGCCGCCACCTGATTGCACCGTCGCCGGCACCCCCGGTAACCAACCTGGGGATTACATTGAGGTGGCAACCACGTATGCGTATGCCCCTTTGTTTCCGGGTATAACGGTTGCCGGCGCGTTCACGACCCCGATCACCAAGACAGCTTTTATGCGGCTAAATTGATCATGCGCAACTCTCGTATCAATCGTTGGAGTGACGAGCGTGGCACGGAGGCCATAGAATTTGCTTTAGTGTCGCCGATCTTCATTCTGCTCACTATTGGTATTATTTATTTGTGCATGGCCCTATGGGCGGTCGGCAGCCTGCATTACGCAGTCGAGGACGGGGCGCGCTGCGCTTCGGTCAGAAACACGGTCTGCAAGGACCAAGCGACAACCATCTCCTACACTCAGAGCCGGTATTTTGGCCCAAGCAATTCGCCTAACTTCAGCTACACCGCTCCTAATCCTAACCCTCCCCCAGTGAGCTGCGGCTATTCGGTAACTGGAAACGCAAATTACGTGATCAATTTAGGATTGACGCAAGTTACTGTTCCTATTTCAGCGACGGCTTGCTTTCCTTACGTTCCCACCTTGAATAATTGATCCAAGGCGAACTGGAGTCTGGCCCTTGGTGGGCGCTTCCCCTAATAGATTTATTGTGGCGCGATGAATTTCAGAGCGCCGCGCGAGCATTCTGCTTTGGCGGAGGAACCGTTGGCTGACAAAGATGAATGAAAGCGGTCACGCCGCTTTGGGCTAGCTTCTACCACGACAAGCGGCAACATGGGGCAGCAAAGCCCCCTTCCGAGTATTTCGCGGCCGAGCTTCTCGTTTAGAGAAGCTTCAGCCGTACATTCCTGAGGGCTGCGAAAAAGGGCAGTGGCGTAGGAATGAGTGTTCCGAAAAACGATGCATGGCCGCTCACGCGGCACACTCTATGCCTCCATAACGCGGCAGAGCGGTAATGATCCCAGCGAATCTGATGGCGGCCGTGGTGCCGCCTTCCAAATTAGCGGTTTGTTGGGGTTGGGGTCTGTGCCTGCCCGATACGAGCGCCGCTCTGGCCCAACGCGCCCGCGAAATAGCCCTGCGAATCGCCAAGGGTAATGCGGTGTTCGCAGTTCGGCGCACAACTATAGGTCTCGCGATCGATGCCTTTGTAAACCACGATCATTTCGTTGCTGGACGCGCTGAGCACCTGGACAGTCCTGTCCATTACGATGCTGCCGCTGCGGTCGAGCGCCAGCAGATTGGTCGCGCCATAGCTCTTTCCGGTAATAACTAGGACGCCCCCACTTTGCAGTGTGGCGTCGGCAATCAAGGGATTCCCGATGACGATGGTAGCGACGCGCTCGGGCAGTTTCAACACTTGCGCCTGGTCAATATTGACAACCAAGGTATCGGCTCGCGTCGGCGTAGCGCCCAAGGTCGCCGCGAAGATGATTGCCCAGGCCGATAGACGAGAAAGCCGTCTGCGACATCCTAGCATAGCCGACATAAAACTCTCCAGTGTGTTAACAATTGCCGCCTTGGCGGCTGATTCTATTAGAGTTGACTGTAAAAAAAAATGGTGAACGAAATGCAAAGAATCTAATTTCATCGTCTGAACGGGTAGAGCATTTTGGGCGCCAAAGCCCTCCGGGGAAACTCCTGTTGTTGTGGCCGTAAGCGGTCGTTTCAGGCACCGGACCAGCTTAGACAGCTACGTGTGGATCTTAGAGACTACTTATTAAAAGCCTCATCGTGGTTTCCTGAAGAATAAGTCTGGCGTAACCGCGATGGAATTCGGCCTTATCGCGGTAGGCATTCGCGATTATCGCTGTCGTGAATGGCTTCGGCGCCTAGCTAGACAACAAGTTCACCATCATCTCGACCTTAGATAGTCAAGCTCGCGGACGGGGAAAACCGGGCGTTAGCCAGCAGAACGGAAAGATTCTGGTGCTAACGGAACCGAAACCTTGCCCAGCTTAATTTGGGCTCCGATACCGCCGATTCCGGCGCAAGGGGCGAAAGACACATGCTAACCGATGTTACCAGGTTGTTGCTGTTCCCTGCCCTGATGGTCTTAGCGGCATCGAGCGATCTGCTGACCATGACGATATCGAACCGACTTTCGTTGGCGTTGGCCGGCAGCTTTTTCCCGCTAACCATCGTTATCGGCATGAGTTTGCCCGCCATCGGCATGCATCTGGCGGCCGCCGCGCTGGTGCTGGCAGTCTGTTTCGGATTCTTTTCGATGGGTTGGATGGGCGGCGGCGACGCCAAGCTGGCGGCCGTCACCACACTTTGGTTCGGTTTCGACTATCTCCTCGATTATCTGATCTATGCGGCGCTGTTCGGCGGCGCGCTGACCCTGCTGCTGATCCAATTCCGCAAGCTGCCGCTGCCTGAAGCGCTGGCGCGCCAGTCCTGGATCCTGCGCCTGCATGAGACCGGCGGCGGCGTGCCCTACGGCATCGCTCTCGCGGCAGCAGCGCTTACGGTCTATCCCAAGACTGCCTGGATGCCCGCGCTCGGGCTCTGAAAAGCTGCCGGAAACTCATAAATAGAAAAATCTAGTCCTCGATTTGGTGATTTGGTCGTGGACAAAATTAATTTTCCGATAACAGTCCGTGCTGGCCAAAAGCAAACGCAAAACAATTTTAACTCGATTTAGACACCGCTTCTTAACCATACCTTGACACTTTAGATGTGAAATCCAGTGCAGGCGGTCGCCTGGCCGTCATGTGGATTACCTGGCCGATTCGGCCGTTACGTGAGAGTGACCGTATGAAAGGCGCGCGCATTATAGTACTGACCGTCGCGGTCGCAGCCGGTGGCGTTGCTGCTTTGCTGGCTGGCCGTTCCGAGAGGCCTCCGGAGATCAAGGGCGAATCAGCGAACAAGATCGCCACTATTGATATTCTCGTCGCCAAAAACGATGTCGGGCTCGGCCAGACGGTTACGCCCGGCGACATGCAATGGCAGGCTTGGCCAGCTGACGTCGCGACCGGAAATTTCATCAGGCGTACAGATCGCCCCAACGCTCTGGAAAATCTAGCAGAGTCGATTGCCCGTGCGCCGTTCGCCGCCGGTGAACCGATTCGTGAAGCAAAGCTGGTAAATGCCAAAGGCTCCGGTTTCATGGCGGCGATTCTACCGTCGGGTATGCGCGCGATATCGACACAGATATCGCCGGAAACCGGGGCTGGCGGGTTCATTCTGCCGAACGATCATGTAGATGTCATTCTAACACGCAAGGAACGCGACGCCGACAAGCAATCCAATGGTGGTGACACCTATAACAGCGGAACCATTCTCAGCAATGTTCTCGTGCTCGCGGTAGATCAGACCGTCGAAGAGAAAAACGGCCAAAAGGTCGTAGTCGGTAAGACCGCGACGCTTGAATTGACACAACCACAAGCCGAATTGCTGGCGGTTTCACAGCAGCTTGGCACGCTATCGCTGGCTTTGCGCAGCTTAACGGACGCCATGCGCGACGATCCGAAAAGTGAGGAGAGACCGGACGGCCGCGGCAACCGCGTCAATGTCGTGCGTTTCGGCGTGAGCACGGTAGCGGTAACGAAGTGATCGAACGAGGGACATCGGGAAATGGCGATATCTACTCTGACCCACGCCGCCGCACTAACGGCACTCGTCGCATGCACCAGCTTGATGCAGGCTACTCCGGCCGCTGCTGCTGACGCGCGCATAGCGCGCATCCAAGTGGCGGGAGGCGAAACGAGTTCGCGATTCGTCCCACTCGGAGTCGGCAAGTCCGTCGTCATTGATCTTCCGGCCGATATCAAGGACGTTCTGGTGGCCGATCCCAAAATTGCCAACGCGGTGATCCGTTCGTCCCGCCGAGCTTATATGATCGGCGTTGCGGTCGGACAAACGAACATCTTTTTCTTCGACGCCAACGGTAAGCAGATCGCCGGCTTCGACATTGCGGTCACGCGCGACCTCAACGGCGTGCGTGCCGCAATTGGGCGCAGCCACCCCGACGCTAACATCCACGTCGAAGGCGTCGGCGACGGCGTGATGCTATCCGGCACCGCCGCCAACAGCGAGGAATCGCAGCAGGCCTACGATCTTGCTACACGGTTGGTCGGCGACGGAGCCAAGGTAGTCAACAGCATCATCGTGCGCGGGCGCGACCAGGTCCTGCTCAAGGTGACAGTCGCCGAGGTGGCCCGCGATCTCCTCAAGCAACTCGGCGTCAATCTTGCCGGCAATTTCAATTGGGGCGCCACCGTAGTGAACTTCAATACGCAAAATAACTTCCCCGCTAATGGGACAACGCCCAGTAATTTTTTTAACGTTATGGGGACGAATATTAGTGCGACGCTACGAGCAATGGATACTGCCGGTGTAACGCGAGTGCTGGCCGAGCCAAACTTGACCGCGATCTCGGGCGAAACTGCGAACTTCATGGCCGGCGGCGAGATTCCTATCCCCAACGGGGTAACGTGCAACAATAGCGGTTCGGTCTGTCAGCCTCAGATCGTTTTTAAACAGTTTGGCGTGAGCCTGGTCTTTACGCCCGTCGTATTGTCGGAAGGGCGCATCAGCCTCAGGGTGATGACCGAAGTGTCTAACCTGTCGTCGCAAGATTCTATAACTGTTTCAGGCCAAACGGTTCCGTCGATCCAAACTCGGCGTGCCGAGACCACGGTCGAAATCCCATCCGGCGGGTCATTGGCCATGGCCGGTATGATTCAGGAACAGACAAAACAGGCGATTAACGGCGTCCCCGGCCTGATGCAGTTGCCGGTCCTTGGTGCCCTGTTCAGAAGTCGCGACTACATAAACAACCAAACTGAGTTGGTGGTTCTCGTCACTCCCTATGTAGTGCGCGCAGTCGCACGGAAGCAGTTGTCGCGACCCGACGATGGCTTCGCGGACCCCAGTGACCCCCAAGCAGATCTGCTAGGCCGCCTAAATCGCATTTATGGGGGCGCCAAAGAGCTCCACCCCTGTTGTGACTATCGCGGCAAGTACGGATTCATTCTTGATTGAGTGGTAGAGAGACGATCAATGGCAAGCAACCTAACGAACACCAAATTCAGAGGCGCCATGGTGCTGCGCGCCTTCGCAGTGGTCGGCCTCGCCACCTCGTTGGCCGGCTGTTACACAGATCGCACCCCCGAAGGAGCCTACGCGAACGATTACCGCTTACGCCATCCGATTACGCTAAGTAGGCTTCGTAACGGCAAACTTTCCGCGCAGGCCGGTCCATGCGGCCTTTGGCCGTATGATCTGGGTCCGAGTTATGATCCCGGGCTTACTTACCTCGAGAATCGCCCGTATTGGAATTTTGGCTGTGCGAGCCAACGCAATCTCGCGGCTATGGTCGACAACCCCGCCGACCTGGTGCAGCCGCGCAGAGAGACGCCAGCCTATGCACCGCGCCGTTCGGTGGCAATCGACAAGTATCGCAAAGGCGAAAGCCCGTCTGGCAAATATGACGGCTATGCAGCTGGAAAGATCAGTGACCTAAAATGATGAAGCAAGCTCAACAAATCGCGGTCGCCGAAAACCGGTCTATGCCGGCTGTCGACGATCACATCGGTCCGGTACCGCGGATCTCAATCCAGGCCTTTTGCGAGACGGTTGAGATTGCAGCCGCAGTGCAAGCAGCCGGCGAAGACCGTCGATTCGGCAAAGCCCATCTCAAGATACAAATGGGCGGTGTCATCGCCGCGGCCGAGGCTTATCGCAACTCGCCGACGCCAAACGTCATTGTGATCGAGTCGGACGGCCACTCTGATGAGATCCTGCGCGGCCTCGACCAGCTCGCCGAGGTTTGTGATGCGGGCACAAAGGTGATTGTGATTGGCCGCGTTAACGACGTAATTCTGTACCGCGAGCTTGCGCGACGCGGCGTCAGCGAGTACCTGGTCCCGCCGGTCGGCTGCATGGAAATCGTGCGCGCGGTTTGCGGACTGTTCTCGGCGCCGGATGCTAAACCGATCGGACGTGTCATCGCCGTGGTCGGAGCGAAGGGTGGTGTCGGCGCCTCAACCGTGGCTCACAATATCGGCTGGGCAATTGCGCACGAGCTCTCGCTTGATTCTGTTGTCACCGACCTCGATCTGGCCTTCGGTACTGCCGGCCTCGATTACAACCAGGATCCCCCGCAAGGTATTGTCGACGCCGTGTTTTCGCCAGATCGTGTCGATAGCGCGTTCGTCGACCGTCTGCTGTCGAAATGCACCGATCACTTGAGCCTGTTGGCCGCCCCCGCGACGCTTGATCGGGTTTATGATTTCGGTGCCGATGCGTTCGATTCAATCCTTGATGCGCTACGCGCCACGATCCCCTGCGTTTTGCTCGATGTACCGCATTTGTGGAGCGGCTGGGCTAGGCGGTTACTGGTGAGCGCCGACGATATCCTGATGGTCGCTGGTCCGGACCTTGCCAATCTGCGGAATGCCAAGAACGTGGTCGACCTGCTGCGCACGGCGCGTCCGAACGACCGCCGCCCGTACTACTGTCTTAACCAGGTCGGCGTACCAAAACGGCCGGAGATCACCCCGGCAGATTTCGCCAGGGCTTTGGAAGACCAGCCACTCGCGGTGATTCCGTTCGAGCCGCAGATTTTCGGCACTGCTGCCAATAACGGCCAGATGGTCGCCGAAGTTTCCTCTAAACACAAGACAGCCCAGATGTTTCTTCAATTGGCACAGGTGCTGACCGGGCGCGCTGAAGCTAAACGCTCGCGCAGCGGTCTGCTTACGCCCCTGCTCGCCAAGCTGACGAAGCGATTAGGCTAGCTCGGAGATAGTCGTGTTCGGCAAGCGTGGTGGAATTCCTGAAGCGCGCGTTGCAATCCCGGCGGCCCCGGCGCCGGCCGTACAACCGAGCGAACTACTGACGCGGGTTGCCAGTGGTCCGGTAGAGACCGGCCGTGCGCGGATTCTATCGGACGAGCTGGCGTCGGCGCCCATACCGGCCTCCACGCCTCAGCCAAATAACACCGTGCCGCCCTCGGTCGATTCGCAGCGCTCCGATAGCTTTTACGAAACTAAAGGCACAATTTTCAACGCGCTGATCGAGGCGATCGATCTGGCTCAGCTCGCAAAGCTTGATACCGATTCCGCCCGGGAGGAAATCCGCGATATCGTCAACGAGATCATCACGATCAAGAACATTGTGATGTCTATTTCCGAGCAGGAAGAGCTGCTCGATGATATCTGTAACGACGTGCTTGGTTTCGGGCCGCTCGAGCCGCTGTTGGCGCGGGACGACATCTCCGATATTATGGTAAATGGTTCCCACACCGTTTACATCGAAGTTAAAGGCAAGATCCAGAAGACCGGCACCCGCTTCCGTGACGACCAGCAACTCCTCAATGTTTGCCAACGTATCGTCAGTCAGATTGGCCGCCGCGTCGATGAAACCTCGCCGATTTGCGACGCACGCTTGCCGGACGGTTCGCGTGTCAACGTCATCGTGCCTCCTCTCGCGATCGACGGTCCCGCACTGACCGTCCGCAAGTTCAAGAAGGACAAGCTTACACTCGATCAACTCGTCAGGATCGGCACCATCACGCCGCAGGGCGCCGAGATTCTGCGCATCATCGGGCGCAGCCGAGTAAATACGGTGATTTCGGGCGGTACGGGTTCGGGGAAAACCACGCTGCTCAACTGCCTCACCAAGTTCATCGACAATGACGAGCGCATTATCACCTGCGAAGACGCCGCTGAATTGCAACTGCAACAGCCGCACGTAGTGCGCCTGGAGACGCGACCGCCCAACCTGGAAGGCGAAGGGCAGATCACCATGCGCGACCTGGTGCGCAACTGCCTGCGCATGCGCCCAGAACGCATTATAGTCGGCGAGGTGCGCGGGCCCGAGGCGTTCGAAATGCTGCAGGCTATGAACACCGGTCACGACGGCTCGCTGAGTACGCTGCACGCCAACAGCCCGCGCGAAGCTCTTTCTCGCCTTGAGTCTATGATCACCATGGGCGGTTTCTCGCTGCCCTCCCGCACTACTCGCGAGATGATTACCTCCTCGATCGACGTAGTGATTCAGGTTGCGCGCCTGCGCGACGGAACCCGCAAGATCACTCACATCACTGAGGTGATGGGCATGGAAGGCGATGTCATCACCACCCAGGACCTGTTTGTCTTTGACATACTGGGCGAGGACGTGCAGGGCGCCATCCTCGGCCGCCATCGCTCCACCGGCATCGGCCGGCCGCGGTTCTGGGAACGTGCCCGCTATTTCGGCGAGGAGCAGCGCTTAGCAGCCGCGCTTGATGCCGCCGAGACCGCGGCCTGAGCCATGCAGAGCTAACCAGGAAATATCATGCAGGCCATCGCATTGTTCTTCCTTGCGGCCGTTGCGGTTGGCGGCGTGGCCTGGGTCTTTGTATACCCGATCCTGTCAGGCGACAGAAAAGCCGAGGAACGCATGGCCAACGTCGCCAAGTCGGAGCCGGTGAATGTTTCGCGCCGGCAGCCGAAATCCCGTCGCGAAGCTATCGAAATAGCTCTCAAGGAATTCGAGCAACGCCACAAAAAGAGCAAGAGCGTGCCGCTCGCGGCGCGCATTTCTCAAGCTGGCTTAACGTGGTCCAAACGGCAATTCTTCCTGATTTCGGCTGGAATTGCTGTGGTAATGTTTTTGCTCGGGATTCTCACTGGCGCCGGACTTTTGCTTGGCGCTGCCCTAGCCTTTACCGGCGCATTTGGCATGCCGCGCTGGCTTTTGTCCTATTTGAAGAAGCGCCGCGAATCAAAATTTCTCAATTCCTTTCCTGACGCGATCGACATCATCGTGCGCGGCGCCAAAGCCGGCCTGCCGTTGCTCGACTGTCTTAAGATAATCTGCATGGAATCGCAGGAACCGGTGAGGTCCGAATTCCGTACCATCGTCGAGACCCAGGCGATCGGCCTGCCGATCGGTGACGCTTGCGGTAAGCTTTACGAACACATGCCACTGACGGAAGCGAATTTCTTTGGCATCGTCGTTACCATTCAGCAGAAGGCGGGCGGCAATCTCTCCGAGGCACTTGGCAATCTGTCGCGCGTACTGCGCGATCGCAAGAAGATGAAAGCGAAGATCCAGGCGATGTCGCAGGAAGCGAAGACTTCGGCGGCCATCATCAGCGCGCTGCCATTCGCGGTGATAATTCTCGTTTATCTCACCAGCCCGAACTACATCTCGCTGCTTTGGACCGAACCACTCGGCCGCGTGATGCTCGGCGCCTCCGCTTGCTGGATGTTCATGGGCGTGATGGTGATGAAAAAGATGATTAATTTTGACTTCTAAGTCTGGCTGTAAGGACTACTACCAATGCTCGATTTCCTGATCGACTCGATCAACACCAAATCGCTGGCGATGGTCAGCGCCGCCATCGCCGCGGCGGCGACGGTTCTCACCGTCGCCATGCCTTTGTTGGCCGTCGACTCGCTCGGCAAGCGCATGAAGGCGGTGGCATTCGAGCGCGAGAGAATACGGCAGCGCGAACGCGAGCGCCTGGCGCAGTCACAGCAGAGGGCGAGGCATACCTCAGCCAAGCAATCCATTCAGGCGATCGTCGAACGTTTCAACCTGAATAAATGGTTTGGCCAGGAAGAGGCCCGGATCAAGCTAGTGCAGGCCGGCTATCGTGGTCAGGCGCCCTACGTCACCTATTTGTTCGTCCGCATGGTGACGCCGGTGTTACTTGCGGTGTTGACCGGCCTCTATCTGTTCATCGTGCTCGATCTACACCAGCCGGTTTTGGTGAAGATCGGCATCTGCATTGGCGCCGCCTACACCGGCATGCATTTGCCGCTAGTAATTCTGAAGAACAAGATCCAGCGTCGGCAATTGTCTATTCGGCGCGCGTTCCCGGACTCACTCGACCTGCTGCTGATCTGTGTGGAATCCGGGATGTCGATCGAGGCGGCGTTCAAGAAAGTCAGTGACGAGGTAGGCTCGCAATCGGTAGCGCTGGCGGAGGAACTCATGCTCACCACCGCCGAATTGTCCTACCTACCGGACCGCCGCCAGGCCTATGAAAACCTAGCCAAGCGTACAGATCTGGAAGGTGTGAAGGCGGTCTGCATGGGCTTGCAGCAATCTGAACGCTACGGCACGCCGCTCGCCCATATGTTGCGTGTAATGGCGCAAGAGAACCGCGACATGCGCATGGCGGAGGCAGAGAAAAAGGCCGCCGGCCTGCCACCCAAGCTGACCGTTCCGATGATCCTGTTCTTCCTGCCGGTGCTGTTCATCGTGATCCTGGGCCCGGCGGCGATCAAGGTAATGGCCCTCCGCTGACCGCGACGTTGAGTCCGACGATTATCAGACCTGCGCGCGCATCGCAGCGTTGACCTACCGCACCAACAGATGCACATGACTTTTATCTTTCTACGGCGATGGGCAGCGCGGTGGTCGACTTGATTCGCTCCATCGCAAAGCGCGAGGTAACGTTTTTCAGCGGCACAGTCGCGATTAGCCGTTTGTAGAAGGCATCGTAGCCGGCGATGTCTGGAACCACTACGCGCAGCATGTAATCGACGTCGCCGGCCATCCGGTAAAATTCCATGACCTCCGGCAAGGCGCCAACCACGTCGGCGAAGCGCTTGAGCCAATCCTGTGAATGGTCGCCGGTCTCGATCGATACAAACACTGTGATGCCAAGGCCGATCTTTTCCGGATCGATCAATGCGACCCGGCGCATGATGACGCCGTCCGCCTCCAGCCGCTGCAGCCGCTTCCAGCACGGGGTTGACGACAGCCCGACGCGCTGCCCAATTTCGGCGACGGAGAGCGAAGCGTTCTCCTGGACGACTGCCAGGATCTTGCGGTCGATGGCGTCCATCTTCATTCCATTTGAATCCGGTGATGCAAGGCCGATAAAAAATAAATTTCTATTTCGTAATACTTTCGTGTGTTTATATGGAAAAAAATTCCAAAAGCAAGCCCAAAGGGTCAGTCCGCCGTCTTCAGCAGTTGCGCCACCTCGGCGCGGTACGGCGCCCCGGCAGCGCCGCCGAAATGTGTACACTTGAGCGCGGCCGTAGCGCTGGCGAAACGCATGGCCTCCAATAGGCTGCGGCCTTCCGCGAGCGCGAGCGTGAAGGCGCCGTGGAACGCATCGCCGGCGCCCAGTGAATCGACGGCCTCTACCTTGAAGGCCGGCACGTGTTTGAGGACGCCATCGTCGAGCCAATAGACGCCATTCGGCCCATCGGTGACGGCGAGGAAGGCGGGCAGGTGCCTAGCCAGCAGCCGCAAGCTGTCGCCGTGGTCGGCTAGGCCAGTGGTGCCGTGCAGCGCTTCCGCCGACGATATTACGTGGCTGCCGAGTTTAAGCAGCGCGGCGTCGGGTTTGGTCGCCAAGTCGAGATCGATGACGATCGGGATCTTGCGCGCCTGTGCCGCGCGGCAGACTGCGGTGACGAATTCGGGAAAGCGATTATCCACCAACACCGCGTTGGCATCGGCAACGAGCGTTGCGGCATCAGCCGGCAATACGTTGCCGAGATTGACGCCACGCCGCGTTGCGATGCTCTTCTCGCCGGTCGCATCGAGCAGGATCAGCGAAACCGACGCGGTGCCGCCGTCCACGCGCGCCACGCCGCTGCAATCCACGCCTTCCTTGGCGAGCTCGTCGAGAATGCGGTTGCTGGTGGCGTCGTTACTGCCGCCAAGCGGACCGGCGAAGGCTGCCCGTCCATTAAGCCGCGCGACGGCAACCGCCGCGTTCGCCGCGCAACCGCCGCCGGTAATGATGAACTCGGTTGCCGAAACCTTTTTGCCCGGGGTAGGGAAATTCTGCACGCGCATGACGATGTCTTGCACCGCGATGCCGGCACAGAGGATCTTCGGCGCTTTCTCTCGCAGCGCGGTTTCAATCAAAGCTGATCTCGTCCTCCAGCCAGGCGCGGATGATGTGATGTGCAACGGCGACCGGCGGCGGCGTGGTCAGCCCTTCCGGATGCCGGCGCAACATCATCGTTTCGATCTCGCTCTTGCTGAACCAGCGAGCATCCTCGAGTTCTCTGCGATCCACGACAATGTCCCGGGTCAGAGCTTGAGCGTGACAGCCAATCATCAGTGAGCTCGGGAATGGCCAGGGCTGCGAATGAAAATACACCACGCGACCGCAGGTGATGCCGGCTTCCTCATGCGTCTCGCGGCGTACCGCGTCCTCTATGGATTCGCCTGGCTCGATAAATCCGGCGAGGCACGACCACATGGTCGGCACGAACCGTGGCGAACGGCCGAGCAGACAGTGCTCGCCGTCGACCGCGAGCATGATCGCCACCGGGTCGGTGCGCGGGAAATGTTCGGCCTTGCACTTCGGGCAGTCGCGCCGCCAGCCTGCCTGCGTCGCTTGCGTCGACTCGCCGCAATTTGCACAGAAGCGGTGGCGCGCATGCCAGTTCAGTAGCGCCTTTGCCTCAGCGATCGGCGGCAGGTGCTCGGCTGCCGCCAGGCCGTAGACGGCGATCGAGCGCAGGTCGGTCACATGAAAATCGCCGCAGGTTTTCAAACTCGCCGCTGTGACCGGCGAAATGCCGTAGCCGAAGCGACCGACGCCCTGCAAAAGGCCAAGGAATACGATTTCACTAGCCGGCGCCAGCGCGCGCGCTTCGTCAAGGCTGAATAAGGGATGGTGAACCCGGTCGCCCTTTTTCATCACGATCAGGTCGCCGCCGATCACATAGGTGCCGACATCAAGCTGCCCGGCCAACTGCGCAATCGCGTCATCGTCGGAACGCAACTCCGCAGCACGTTCGAGGCTGCTATGCGTGTAGCCGAGATGCGGTTTGGGGCCGAGTCTGGAACGAGGGGACATCGGCCGGCAAAATCGCACGCCCGCAGACAGGGCGCAATCGTGACGATTTCATTCACGGGTGCGCGGATACATCGCCTCGCGCCCACGTCGCAGCCGTTGCTGTCCCAGCACGCCCTGCTTGGCCGCGTACTTGCAAGGAAGTGATGGTGTTGGTGGTGGCGTATATTTCGCGCGTGCTCGATGCTGACGTCGACGACGAACAAGTGCATGAAATCAATCGTATCGGCAATGTTCTTCTGATCCGCCTTCGGAGGGTGATCGGCTGTACGACCGCGATGCGGAAGTCCATATGTTACTCCGAATATGTTGCGCGAAGAGCAAAGGCGGTGGCGCGCGAGATTAAGCCAGCGCCTGGTCGACCGCGCGCAGAACAATTTTCGGACTCAGCTCGTCGAGACACACGCTGCGGCTCATGATGTTGCGTTCGCAGCCTTCGAGTTGGCAGGGCATGCAGGGCAGGGGATTTTGCACCAGCCAGACGTTGCCGCGGTTCTGGATGGTGCCGCTCGCGTCCCACGGCGTCGGCAAACCGCCGACGGGCCATGGCCCCCAGAGCCGAGGGTCGGTCGGCCCGAATAGCGCGACCGTTCGGCAGCCGGCGGCGGCGGCGAGATGCGTGACGGAAGTATCCGGCCCGATATAAAGTCGAGCGCCCTTGAGCAGCGTCGTTAACTCGGCCCATTCGAACTGATGCACCGGGGTGATGCCTCGCCAGACATCGTCGCAATATTTGCGTTCGACTTCGTCCGGTCCGCCAATCGCAATTACGGCAAGGCCGCGCGTAGCAAGGTGGGCGGCAAGTGCGCGCCAGCCGTCGCGAGTCCATTCTTTGTAGGCGAACATCGGCGAGGCATGAACGACCGCATAGTCTCCGTCGGCAATCGCGCGGGGTGCCGCGGCGGGACAAACCAGCTCGGGAACGCGCGGGATACCGATCGCGTCGGCGAGCCGCAACGTCTGTTCGACACGATGGATACGCTCGTTTGCCTGCACACCGCGATGAAGTATACGAGCCTTGATTCGGTCGCTGAACGTCACATCGGCGGTGATGCCTGCATGCATGCGTCCGGCCACGAGCGCATAAAATGTCGGCCTGTCGCCGCTTTGAGTTGAAACGGCAAGGTCGTAACGCTTGGTCAGCCGCGAAAGCAGCTGCAGCGTTTCCGGCAACGTCGGCCGCTCCGACATGGTGACGACATTGCTGATGTCAGGATTGCCGCCGAGGATACCCGCGGTGCCTTTGAACACCAGCACATCGACGGTCGCGTCCGGTCGGGCGCGCCGCAGGCTGCGAATGAGCGGCGTCGTGAGCAACACGTCACCCAAGCGGCGAAGCGTGATGACGAGGATCTTCGGCCGGACCGGCAATGTGATTTCAAAAGGCAAAGCGCGTCTCCAGGCGGCACCGCGCGGTGGTCGCACAGCCTCGCTTGGCTGCCACGATGGCGCTGCGGCCGTCAACGCCCGCGCCCTATGTGCGCCTTGACTCGGTGCGGCACTCCGCTGGTCGATTATCATGGCGACCAGATCAGCGAATGGGGCCCTTGGGTGCCAGTCGAACGGCGCCGCCTCCTTATGGCTACGAGCGCGCGATCGATTGTAACGTGTCTCCGCCAATCATCTCCGATATGCCGGAATGCGACTTCGCATAATTCTGCAACCCCGTCCCAATCACGCAATCGTCCGCCTCTTCCATCTGGCTTTCCACAGGCAAAATCGCCACATGGATGCGCAGGTCAATCCCCGATTCGTGCTTGCTTGCTTTCCGCCCCTATAGGACCGATATAGTTCAGTGGGAGGTTGGCGGTGGACGAGCCACTCGCCAACCGGGTCAGGTCCGGAAGGAAGCAGCCCTAACGAGCGCGGTTCGGGTCGCTCGTCAGCCTCCCACCTCCTCTTTGAGCCCGCGGGCCCGGATGCGACCGCCAGGCGGATGGCAGGATGAACGAAACCACGAAACCTATAGAACGAGGCCTGGATTTCGGCGCAGCGCCAGAAGGAACCAGCTATTGCGTGCTGGCGCGCAAATACCGGCCGGCGCGCTTCAACGACCTGATCGGCCAGGACGCCATGGTGCGTACTGTCTCGAACGCTTTCGAGAGCAGGCGCATCCCGCAGGCGTGGATCCTCACCGGCGTACGCGGCGTGGGCAAGACCACGACCGCCCGCATCCTAGCCCGCGCGCTCAATTACGAACTGCCGGACGGCTCGATCACACAGCCGACGATCGACATGCCGAAGATGGGTATGCACTGCCAGGCGATCATCGAAAGCCGCCACCCTGACGTGCTGGAGATGGACGCCGCCTCGCACAACAGTGTCGAAGACGTGCGGCAGATCAATGACGCGATCCGCTACGCGCCGATGAGCGCGCGCTACAAGGTCTATATCCTCGACGAAGTACACATGCTTTCGGGCGCGGCCTTCAACGCACTGCTCAAAACACTAGAAGAGCCGCCGCCGCACGCCAAGTTTATCTTCGCCACCACGGAAATCCGCAGGGTGCCGGTGACGGTGCTGTCGCGCTGCCAGCGCTTCGATCTGCGCCGCGTCGATGCCGCACTGCTGGTCAAGCATCTGGAAGGTATCGCCGGCAAAGAAAAGGTTGAAGTCGAACCGGCGGCACTAGCGCTCATCGCGCGCGCGGCGGAAGGCTCGGTGCGCGATTCGCTATCGCTGTTCGATCAAGCCATCGCGCATGCCGCCGGCCCCGTCCATGCGGAAGACGTGCGGCAGATGCTCGGCCTCGCCGACCGCGTGCGCGTCGTCGATCTGTTTGAGGCGCTGATGAAGGGCGACGTCGCCGCGGCGCTCAAGGAATTGCGCGAGCAGTACGAAATCGGTGCCGATCCGACGGTCGTGCTGAGCGATCTCGCCGAGTTCACCCATTTTATCACTCGCGTGAAGGTGGTGCCGGCGGTCGCCGACGACGTCTCGCTGTCGGAAGCCGAACGCGTGCGCGGCCGCACCTTCGCAGCGCAATTGTCGATGCGCGTTCTGTCCCGCACCTGGCAGATGCTGATCAAGGGCATCGGTGAGGTGCAGGCAGCCGGCCGCCCGGTCGCCGCCGCGGAGATGGTGCTGGTGCGCGTCGCGTATGCTGCCGACCTGCCGACGCCGGATGAAGTGATCCGCTTGCTCAGCGAGGAGGGCGGCAGCGTGGCTCGCTCGCAGGGTAATCGCGGCGTGGCCCCGGCGCAGCCGCCGCAACAGACTTTTTCGCCGCCGTCCGAGACGCCACGGGGCTCGCTGCGCTCCTCGGCTGCAGTATCGCCGCGTGCGACGGAGGATCCGGTGGCTGAAAGTGAGCCGACCGCGTCGATGCTCACGATCGGCTCGTTTGATGCGCTGATCAGGCTGGCTGCAGAGAAGCGTGACATTTCGGTGAAGATAGCGTTGGAGCGCGATGTGCGGTTGGTCCATTGCGAGGATGGCCGGCTCGAGATTGCGTTAGAGCCGACGGCTGCGAGAACGCTGGTGCACGATCTGCAGCGCAAGCTCAGCGCCTGGACTGGCAAGCGCTGGATGGTCGTGGTGTCCAAGGCGGAGGGCAACGCCACGATGCGCGCGCAGCAGGACGAGCGGCGGGCAGAACTGGAGCGCGGCGTCCAGAGCGATCCGCTCGTGCAGGCGGTGCTAAACTGCTTCCCCGG
>Ga0207785_1000049_pt1 | contig 18171 bp, 14 predicted proteins | sample LuqExpMetageno74_FD_187831 | JGI IMG/M metagenome (GOLD analysis project Ga0207785, IMG submission 187831) | Tropical forest soil microbial communities from Luquillo Experimental Forest, Puerto Rico - Sample 74 (SPAdes) | ecosystem: Environmental > Terrestrial > Soil > Tropical forest ... | reverse complement strand
CTGCCGGCGGCCCTGCCACGATCATTCCGCAGGTGCAACCATGACCCTGCTCACGATCAAAGACCTCACCATCGCCTATGGTGATGCCGTCGTGGTGGAAGAGGTCAATATGACCGTCGAGGAAGGCGAGGTCGTATGCCTACTCGGCGCCAATGGGGCGGGCAAGACCACTACGATGTCCGTTTTGGCCGGAACGTTGCGGGCCCGTAGCGGCACCGTGCTTTATAGCGGCAAGGATCTCTTACGCATGAAACTGCACGAACGCGTGGCCGCCGGTGTGGTCCTCTGTCCCGAAGGCCGCAAACTCTTTCCCACGTTGAGCGTGGAGGAAAATCTCTTTCTTGGCTCTTTCCACCGCAAAGCCCGGCGGTCGCGTCAACAGAAATTGAAAGACGTGTTCGATCTTTTTCCGGTGCTTGCGGAGCGTCGCTATCAATATGCCGGAAGCATGTCGGGTGGTGAGCAGCAGATGCTCGCCCTTGGGCGTGCGCTGATGGCTAATCCGCGACTGTTGCTCCTCGATGAGCCCTCGCTCGGCTTGGCTCCGCGCCTCGTCCAGCAAGTCTTCGAATTGATTCGGCGTATCTCGGCCTCGCGCATCAGCATTCTTCTGGTTGAACAGAATTCCCGCGCGGCCCTCAGCGTGGCGTCGCGCGGTTACGTGCTGGCGGCGGGACGCATTGTGCTCGCCGATACCACGGCAGGGTTGAGCGATACGCACCGGCTGCAGCGAGCATTCTTCGGCGAAGTGCGGCGAGACGAAGCGGAGCTGCACCGTGCTTGAGGTTGAGCAACTCTCAAAACGCTTCGGCGGACTGAAGGCGATTTCGGACCTCTCATTCCGGATTGCAGCCGGCGAATTCGTTGGCATCATCGGACCGAACGGCGCTGGCAAGAGTACTCTACTCAATCTGATTACCGGATTTCACAAGCCGACCAGCGGCACGGTGCGATTTGAAGGTCGGGAAATTCAGGGGATGCAGCCTTTCGCGGTCTGTCGCCTGGGTATTGCCCGGACGTTCCAGGTGGTACGGCCGTTTGCTGAGATGTCGGTCGAAGACAATGTCATGACCGGCGCCTTGTTCTCCGCTCCCGGCGTCACCTTGCAGAAGGCGCGGGAGCGCATCCGCACGCCGCTCGAGCTTACGGGGCTTTGGGCCAAGCGACATGTGCTTGGCGGGGAACTGCCTATCGGCGAGAAGAAGCGGCTGGAGCTTGCGCGCTCTCTCGCGGTCGGTGCTAAGCTGCTCCTGCTCGACGAAGTCGTGGGGGGCCTGACCAAGCCGGAAATCCAGGAGATAATCGGAGTCCTGCGGCGCATTCACGCCTCGGGCGTCACGATCGTGATGATCGAGCACATCGTCGAGGCGATCATGGCTCTCTCCCAACGCGTCATCGTGCTCAATTTCGGCGAGAAGCTGTTCGAGGGTACGCCGGCCGAGGTTATGCAACACCCAGCGGTGATTGAATCCTATCTCGGCAGCGAAGCAGAAATCTCACGCGCCCAATGAATTTCGAAGGGCTAGAAGCGCCTGCGGCCGGTCATCCCCTTGGTGAACGGGTATCCCATTGGCTGCAGCCCCGTGGGCAGCAGTGTTTGCTTTGCCGTTCGTCGCGAATCGAGCCGAATGCCAATTCCAATCTGTTCAAGCGTCGATGCGTCATCGACGGAAATATCGGTTGAAACTTGTGTGCCGATCGCGTTTCCTTGCGGTCAAAGTGATTGCAATCAACAATAGCCAAATTGGGAGGAATGAGCATGCTGCAATCTAGGAGGCGGATTCGATATGCGCTGGCCGGTTCTGCCGTCGCGACGGCGGTGATTGCATCGGCGCAGGCCCAGCAGCCGGCGGCTCCGGCAGCCGCCCCGGTCAAGCTCGGGATTGTATCGTTTCTCACTGGGCCAGCCGCTTCGCCGTTCGGTATCCCCGGTCGCAACGGCGCCGAGATCGTGATTGAGGCGTTCAATAGCGGCAAGGCTCCACCGCCCTTCGACAAGGTAGGCCTCGGCGGAGCCAAAATTGAAGCGAAATTCGTCGACGAAGCCGGCTCTGCCGCCAATGTCGTGACCGAGTACCGCAATCTTGTGCAGCGCGACCAAGTCGACGCCGTGATCGGCTACGTGTCCTCGGGCAGCTGCCTAGCGGTGACGCCGGTAGCGGAAGAGCTCAAGGCACTCACCGTGCTCTACGATTGTGGTACCCCGCGCATCTTCGAGGAAAAGGCGCGCACTTACGTGTTCCGCGTCAGCCCGCACGCCACCATGGATAACGTTGCGGCCGCGCGCTATCTGCTGGCCAAGAAGAAAAATCTCACCAGTTATTCCGGTCTCAACCAGAACTACGCTTGGGGCCAGGATTCCTGGCGCGACTTTGTTGGCGCCATGAAAGCGTTGGCGCCCACGGTCGAGGCCGACAAGGTGCTGTTCCCGAAACTGTTTGCCGGCGAGTACGGCGCAGAAGTCTCGACCCTGCTGACCTCGAAATCGCAGGCGCTGCACACCAGCTTCTACGACGGCGATCTCGAAGCCTTCGTTTACCAGGAGCAGACGCGCGGTCTCGACAAGCGTATGACTATGATCATGACAACCGGCGAGGCCGCGATCTGGCGCCTACGCGACAAGTTGCCGGACGGCACTATTATCGGTGGCCGCGGTGCCAACGGCCCGCTGGCGGCCGACACCCCGATCAACAAGTGGTTCCAGAAGATTTACACGGACCGCTACAACATCCCACCAACCTATCCAGCTTACCAAATGGCGCAGTCGCTGCTTGGTCTCAAGCTCGCCTACGAGAAGGCCGCCAAGCCTGGGGTCAAGCCGACCGCCGATGAAGTCGCTGCCGCGTTCAAGGGCATCGAATTCGAAGGTCCGGCCGGCCACGTGAAGATGGCGCTCGGTGATGGCCACCAGGGCATCACCGAAACGGCGTACGGCATCTATCGTTTCAACAAGCAGAGCAGGGAACCAGAGATCGTCGACATTGTGCGCTACCCGGCGGAATGCGTGAACCCGCCGGCCGGCGTCGATGCGGATAAGTGGATCGAGGAAGGCATGAAGGGCGCCAAGTGCAATTGATGTACTCGCACTACACGACATCGCGGCGGGGGAGGGCGTCTGCCTAACCCCGCCGTCCCGCCCTCGAATTTAAGCGGTTTCGCCGTGCTGACCAGCTTCGCCATCCTGACTGACGGCCTCGTCTACGCGGCCTATCTGTTCATCGTCGCTATCGGCCTGACTCTCATCTTCGGCGTGATGAAGATTCTAAACGTCGCGCACGGCTCGTTCTATGCCTTCGGCGCATATGGTGCCGCGACCGCAGTCGGCATTTATGCCAATGCCGATTGGCCAGCGGCGCTCGGCTTCCTGTTCATGCTCGTCTTGGCCATGACGATCGGCTTGGTGATGGGCATCATCCTCGAGCGCGGACTTTTGCGACAGGTCTATGGCAAGGACGAGGTGATTACTGTTCTGGTCACCTATGCCACCTTCCTCATTCTGGAGGATGTGATTGTGCTGCTTTGGGGTCCGCAATCGTATGCGGCCTATCAGCCGATGGTATCCGCCGGCAACATCGAGATAGGCGGTTTGGTGCTTTCCAACTACGACATCCTGCTGGTCGCTATCGCAGCGGCGCTCGCTCTCCTCGCTTACTGGTCGCTGAAATTTACCCGTTATGGTTGGCTGCTGACGACCGTGATCTTCGATCGCGAAACGGCAGCGGCTTTCGGGGTCAACGTCACGCTGATCTATACTGTTACCTTCATCATCGGCGCCATGCTCGGCGCGCTTGGCGGTGCGGTGATGGCGCCAAAGATCGCGGTGACGCTCGGCATCGGCGTCGAGGTGATCGTACTCGCCTTCGCGGTTGTCGCCATCGGCGGCATGGGCTCGATCGAAGGAGCGCTGATCGGGGCGCTGATCGTCGGTATCTGCCGCGCCGCAGCGGTGCATCTGGTCCCGCAGCTTGAGCTTTTCGTGATTTACGGCGTGATGGCACTTGTGTTGGTGGTGCGCCCCTACGGTTTGTTCGTGCGCGCGCAGCCGAGGAAGATCTGACATGAGCGGGCGGGGGCAGTTGGTCGGCGGCCTCATGTTCCTTTTTGCGACAGCAGCGGCGCCGCTGCTGCCGGATTGGATCGTCTCGCTCGCCACGGTTGCGCTTGCCAATGCGCTGGTCGTGCTGGGCCTTGTGGTGCTGTGGCGCGCCGGCCTGGTTTCGTTCGGGCAGGCAATCTATTACTGCATCGGCGCTTACGCAGTAGCGCTCACCGCGCGCTGGACCGGATTCAGGGATGCCTTCGCCCTGGTGGTGATCGGCGGGGTAGCGGCCGGGCTGGTCGCCGCTTTAATCGGGTTCCTGCTTGCCCGCTATCGCGAAATCTTTTTCGCCATGCTCAGCCTGGCGTTATCGATGATTTTGTACGGCGTTCTGGTGAAAACCGAATCGCTCGGGTCGACCGACGGCTTTAGCGTGGCGACGCCGACCTTCCTTGGGTTTGCGCCGCATCGCGACACACTCGGGCTGTCGCTGTATTGGCTCACCCTCGGCGTCGATGCCGTCTGCGCCGTGCTAATCAGCGCCTATTATCGTTCGGTTGCTGGTGCTTTGGCAGCTCCGATTCGCGATAACGAAATCCGCGTAGAATTCCTCGGTGTCTCTGTAGCCAGTGTCGTTCACGCTAAGGTGGTGATTTCCGGCGTTCTCGGCGGCTTGGGCGGCGCGCTTGCGGCGCTGACGATCGGACATGTCGATCCCAATATGTCCTATTGGACTACGTCAGGTAGCTTTGTCTTCGTGACCATTCTCGCTGGCGCTAGCTCGGTGGCGGCCGCCTTCGTCGGTTCATTGGCGTACGAAGCGGTGCGCTCCTTCGCCTTCGACCTCATGCCGCAGCTTTGGCAGATGACGCTTGGCTCGGTGCTGCTGCTCACCATCCTGTTCCTGCCGAACGGGCTCGGTTCGCTGGTGTCGCGGGTCAAGCGGCGCGAGGAGGCGAAGTCGTGAGCGCCATTCTCGCCGTTCGCAATCTGGAAAAGACTTTCGGCTCGCTGGTTGCGGCGCGCGACATTACGGTCAGCGTGCCGGCCGAACAGACGGTTGGTGTGATTGGCGCTAATGGCGCCGGCAAGACCACCTTCATCAACATGATCACTGGCCACCTCAGGCCGTCTAAAGGCAGCATCTGGTTCGAGGACAAGGAGATCACCGGCCAGCCGTCGCGCGAGATCACCCGGCTTGGTATCTCGCGCTCGTTCCAGGTGGCGCAGATTTTCCCCTCGCTCACTGTATTCGAGAACATGTGCATCGCCGCGGCGATCGCGCGGCGCAGCGGTGGGATCTTTGGCAACATTGTTACGCCGGTGCATTCGCCCGCAGCCACTGCCGAGGCGGAGGCGACCATTGAGTTGTTTCAAATCGGCCGCTATCGCGAAATCATTGCTAGCGCGCTACCCCAGGGCGTACGCAAGCTGCTCGATATCGGCATGGCGGTCGTCGGCTGGCCGCGCTTGCTGCTCCTGGATGAGCCGACCAGCGGCATTTCCATCGAGGAAAAATTCGATCTTATGAAAGTTGCAATGTCGGCGCTGAAAAGTCGAAAAATTACAGTTCTCTTCGTCGAGCATGACATGGAGATTGTTACGCGTTTCGCCGATCGCGTACTCGCGTTTTACGACGGCACCGTGATCGCCGACGGCACACCGACCCAGACGCTGTCTAATCAACAAGTGCAGGAATTGATTAGCGGCGTTCGCCTCAAAACTTCTGTCAAGAAGCCCGGCCATGCTTAAGGTCGCAAACCTCGATGTCTCGATCGGACCGGTGCCGATCATCCGCGACGCATCGCTTAGCGTTAATGAAGGCGAGATGTGCGGCCTTATCGGCCGCAACGGTGCCGGCAAGACCACGTTGCTACGTGCGCTGATGGGTGCGATTCCAGCGACCGGCAAGATCGAGCTCGGCCATGTCGATCTGCGCGCGCTCCCTGCGCACCATCGCGCCGGGCACGGCGTCGGCTATATGCCGGAAGACCGCCGGCTGGTGCCGGAATTCACGGTGGAGCAGAACATCCGACTCCCCACCTGGTCGACGCAGGCGGACGGCGTCGACCAGCGGTTGGAATGGATATTCTCCATCATGCCGGAGGTCGCGCGCTTCAGTCAGCGTCGCGCGCTCGAATTGTCCGGCGGCCAACAGAAAATGGTGGCTTTGGCGCGTGCGCTAATGGCGGGTACGCGCATATTGCTGCTGGACGAGCCGTTCGAGGGTCTGGCGCCGGCGCTCGCGCGTCGGCTCGGCGAGGTGCTCGCCAGTCTGATGAACGAACGCGTATCGATGCTGATCGCAGAATCGAACGAGGTGCATGTCGTCGATCTATTGGCGCGCGCCTATTATATCGAGCGCGGTACCGTCACCGACAAGCGATAGCGCAGCGCAACGCCTGCATCTCGCTTTCAGCACGGCGCGCCACAGGGGCGCATCTCACTCGCTTCAGATTTCACCGTCCAAAAAATTACTGTCGTGGATATTATTTGGCAGGTCCGAAAGGATATAGAGACGAAGGAGGTACAAACTTTGCCTTCCCTAATTAAAGCCTTTACGCGCGTGGTATTCCCTAAATTGCGCATTTAGACCCACCGCTGGTGCGCCGCGTCGTGACGGATGGGGGACTGGTCGATGTGATAACTGCGTCCGCTAAGACACCCAGACTTTCGCGTGGTTCGCGCCGCTTATCCTTTCATTGATTAAAATCAAGGCTGGGTGGCCACGCTCCATGAGGAAATAGTCGGCGAAATGCTGGAGGGATGCACGGCTTGGCCCGAAGACTTCGCGCGCCACCCGGCAGGAAGGCTATTGGGCAGGAATCGCGCTACACGAAATGCTGACCAGCACGCCCCCCAAAGGTTGGTGTCATGAAACTATTTGAGCCACTCGATATCGGCGGAACGCTGATCCGGAACCGCATCATGGTCCCGGCAATGGTGACTCGGCTTTCTGGTGAGGACGGTTTTGTCAATCAGGACATTACGAACCGCTATGTCCGCTATGCGCAAGGCGGCGCCGGGTTGATCGTGATCGAGGCGATGGCAGTTCATCATGCAAAGGCTGGACCCCTGCTGCGGATAAGTGACGATCGGTTCATACCCGGCCTTGCAGGCTTGGCGCAGTGTATCCACGACACCTCCGACTCTAAAGTGGTGCCGCAGATCATCCATTTTATGAAGGTGTCTAAGTCAGGCTGGCGGCAGACTATCGATATGCTATCCAATGCCGAAATCGATCGGATCGTCGAAGAATTCGGCGACGCTGTGGCGCGCGCCCGCGAGGCCAAGTTCGACGGCGCAGAATTACATTCGGCCCATGCCTACACCCTTGCGTCATTTCTGTCGCGCACCAATCCGCGTAAAGACGAATATGGTGGCGAGACGTTGGAAGGCCGTTTACGCCTGATCAGCCGAATTTTCGAGAATATTCGACGCAAAGTCGGCAAGGACTTCCCAGTCGGCGTTCGTTTCCTGGCAGATGAATTCATCAAGGATGGTTACACGGTAAACGATGCCAAGCTCATTGGATTGCGTCTGGCGCAGTTAGGCGCGGCCTATCTTTCGCTATCGGTCGGAGGAAAATTTGAGGATGCCATCCATCTACCCGGGCAAGTGCCATATCCCTACACTGGTTATTCCGGCGATCGTTGCATGCCGGGCGATTGGTATCCGGCCGTGCCGCATGCCCATTTTTCGGCCGAGATTAAAGCCTTCGTAAAGGCGCATGGTTTCAACACGCCGGTCGCTACGGCGGGAAAGATTTCCGACCCCGACGATGCCGAGCGCTTACTGAGCACAGGAGCGGTCGACATCATCGGCATCGCACGTGGTCTGTTGGCCGATCCAGATTGGCCGCACAAGGTTCGCCAGAACGAACGCGAGCGTATCGTCAAGTGCGATTATTGTAATGTCTGCAAACATCTCGACGGTGCGCATATGAAGGTCGTCTGTGCACTGTGGCCACAAGGTGCCTTGCAGGCGCCGCCCGACGATCGTCAAAGCCCGGCACCAGGCTGGGATACGACCGGTGCCAATCTCACGGTCTCTGCCAGTGACGGCAAAGCCGTGTTGAAATGGAACAAGGCTACTGGAGCGGCCCGCTACGATGTCTGTCGAACGGATCCTCTTGGCAAAGTCGAGGTAATGGACGCAGTCAAAGTGACGCGGTGGGAAGACCATAACCTCTTGGCAGGAATGCCGTATTGCTATCAGATACGCGCCTTTGGCGCGGCCGGACAGGGCGGCGCTAGTTCGAATATGGTGACGGTTAGACTGCCAGTGCTGGATTCCGAAATTGTCCGATTCTTTTGAAAAGGTCGCAAATACAACACCAACCTCACTACAACATTTAAGCATCCGGCCTTGCGGTCAGGACGCGAGCATTGGTTTGGTGCGAACCAAAGAGGGATCATCGCTGCGGGGCGATTCATAGGAAACCAGTCGCACCGAAAACCGCGATCCTTTTCCTTCAGCGCTCTCAACCGCAATTTCAGCGCTGTGCAAGTCGGCCACCATTTTGACGATGTATAAACCCAATCCGCTCCCCACAATGCTGGAGACGTTGCTGCCGCGCGAGTATAATTGAAATAACCCTTTCATTTCGCTGTTTGGAATACCCACACCTTTATCTTGTATGTCGATTGTAACGAATTCGGTTCCGCCAACGCCCCTGACTGTGATCGGGCTGCCGGCCGGCGAATATTTGATCGCATTACCGACCAAATTACTAAACATCTGAAACAACAATTTTGGATCGCCAGTCACCTTCGCAGAAATGGAATCAAAGTCTTCTATAATGTTCGATCCGGGCGCGATTTCTCGGTGAAGCTGACAAACCTCGCGAAGAATCGGTCTTATATCGATTGTTATGGGATGGAAATCCAAGCTTGGCTCGTGATCCATCAACCGCGAAGAATTAAGCAGACTGTCGATCATAGTAGTCATCCGGAAGACCGCTCGTCGGATTCGTTCGGCCCGGTCAACGATTTGCTCGGAGCTCGCCTTGCCTTTCGTTTTAATCAAGCGTTGGGCAAGAGCATCAACGATCGTCAGCGGTGTGCGGAATTCGTGGGAAGCCATTGAGACGAAATTACGTTGCGCCCGTGATATCTTTTGTTCATTACTCAGAGTTTCCGCAAGCATCGATGCCTCGCGTGCCAACCCGCGCTGCGTTCTCATGAGCTCAATCGCGTTGGCACGAAAGACCACAGCAGCACGTGCCATCTCGCCGATTTCATCCCGCTTTTGCGTATCCTGAATCTCGGTGCTTGTATCATTGGCCGCAAGGCGATGCATCACGCCTGACAGGTGCAGGAGCGGTCGCGAGAGAAAACCCTTCACGTACAGAAACGCGGCAGCAGTCATGCCGGCGGCAAAGAGCATCGCAGCGCTGATCAGCCAGCGCGCTTGGCGATACGTTTCATTGACTCTTGTAGTAGCTGCGCGAGCGTAGGTCACGCTGCGATCGGTTAATTGGCCCAGCGCATCACTCGCCGCATCATACGCCGATCGCGCTGCCGTCATGTAGATAACGGTGGCTTCGGACGCCTGGCCGCTGTGAACCAGGTCGCTTTCGTGATCGACTATATTGCGATACTTCGTCCATCTCTGGGTAAAGTCACTGTATAGTTCGCTTTCAATCGAAGAGTGAGGTATCATTTCGTAGTTGCGGCGCGCTATTGAAATTGACTGCTCCAACTGAGCCATGTCCCTTTCGGCATTTGCGCGCTCACTTGAATTTGGTGCCAACAAGCGGGTAGCTTCGGCAGCCCGGAAATCAGAAGTATAATTGTTCAGATCACCAAGAAATTGCGTCTTCGGCAACCAGACTTCGCCCAGGTCTGACGATACGAGATTGATATCGCCGAGCCGACCGATGCCAAAGAAGCCCAAGACGATAATCAAAAAGAAGAACGAGAGAAAAATAATGGACAAGCGGAAGCTGATCGATTGGAATCGTCTCATGAAGACAATTTATACAATATTTACTGATACTGAAGCAAAGGGGGTTCGAATATGCTCTAAAGTAGCCGCGCATCGATTTGCACTCAAGTCTGACTCAGCTGTCTTTTTTATTGGATGCGCGATCGTATTGGCCGGTTGCAGCAGCATACAACAACCTACTAATCTTTCAGTCGTCGAATGTACGCGGACAGCAAGGCTCGCATTGCGCGACTCTGACTTTGCGCAAAATTTACGCGTCATACACTATAATGATAGTGGCACGGTGATTTCAGGCGAACACGGCGGCTATAGAGGCCAAATATTTTGCGCGCCGGGTCAACGAACTGTTGAGGTGACGGGGGCCGATATCAAACAAGTAGATTACTACGTAGATTACTACAAATATTCAATCATAAGGCGGTTCTGATAATGCCCATGCTGGCTAAACAAAGAATTCTGTGTATCGAGGATGACCGCGAGACCGCAGCTTTAATTGAGGAAGAATTAGCTGAACAGGGGTATGAGGTCCTTCTAGCGCATGATGGTCAGGAAGGATTTGGCGCCGTTCTGAAACTAATGCCTGACCTCGTGCTTTGCGACATCAATATGCCCCTGATGTCGGGGTTCCAAGTGCTTGAGCAACTGACCGCGCTTGAGCCTCGTTTCAACGACATGCCCTTTGTATTTCTGACAGCACTCGCTGATAGAGAAAGCGAACTACGTGGCCGACAGCTGGGTGCTGACGACTATGTAACCAAGCCAATCGATTTTGAGATCCTGGGTGCCATCATAAGGGCGAGACTTGCCCGCGTTGCTCGGCCTGCGCTGTGGGCAGCGCGCATAACGCTCAGCGATCGCGAGATAGAGACATTGACTTGGGTTGCGCGAGGGAAAACGTCGGCGGAAATTGCGCAAATACTGGGATTGAGCAAACGCACCGTGGATTTTCATGTCGAAAATGCACGGACCAAGCTCAGTGCGACGACGCGCATTGAGGCCGCGGTCAAGGCAGCGACCGGTCGCCTAATAGACGTGTAGCTTGCGTTAGATCACCAGATGGCAATTGTGACGATTAATGCAAATGGTAGAAGCGCCAAGCCAAGATAAGTCCAGGTTTTGTAAGCGCGCGGATCGTTCGGCAGCCTAAACAGATGGAATGCGATCCACGCGCAGACGGCCAATCCCAGGATTAGCCTGATCAAATCACCGGTGGTTTCGTAAACGGACCAGATGGTTTCGTTTTGCGGGGCGCTGAGATGAATTACCAATACAAATAAGAGTATTACAAAGCTGGACCTTACTGCTATTCCAAACCTCCTGAAATGTCTCGCAGTACTGCTTTCATCGGCAGCGTCTTTATTACCTAGCTTCTGACGGAGCGCTCGCATGAAAGCGATCTCGTGCTCGGGAGCGACTCAATTTATATAGTAAGGATAAGCACAATTTGTGCCAAGTCAAAGTCAGGGATGCTGCCCTTCTATCTAGCCGAGGCGCTCAGTGCCGTGATGCTGCGCCGTTTGTACCAAAATGGCTTCCATTGATCGGCAGCGTGTTTTTTGCCGGCCCGCCGATAAAAGCAGGACCCAGACCGCGGCGCATCACATTCGTTCCGGATACCTGCGCCGAATTCGTACCTGCGGATTGCATTCCCGTCGATTTGTTTGAACGCGAGGCCGCCGGCTCTTGAGCGTTCGCACTAGGGATCGCTGAGGCGGAGGCCATCAGCGCCACTAAGAGAGGATGGGTCGCTTTTTTCACGTTTGCCTCGGGGATGGCCGGCTCATTTGGCAGGAATAGTTTCATTGTCCTCTGTTCGGCTGTCCTGCCTGAGGAACAGCAATTGCAAGGCGGGGACAACCAACAGCAGCATAATAGGGCCGATCAACATCCCCCCGACAACGACGGTGGCAAGCGGCTTCTGTACCTGACTGCCGATTCCGGTCGAGATGGCAGCCGGCAGGAGCCCAATACATGCCGACAATGCCATCATGAAGATTGGACGCATCTGCTGCTCGACCGCATTGAACATTGCCTCTGTTTTCGGAAGACCGGCTGCCGCGATCCGATTGAAGCTAGAAATTATAAGGATGCTGCTCATCACGGAAACACCCAACAACGAAACAAAACCTATTGCTGCAGAGATGCTGAAATTCAAGTCGGTAACATAGAGGGCCAACACGCCCCCCGCAATTGCAAACGGGATGCCGACGAGTGCCATAAGGCTATCGCGCAGCGAATTGAACAGCCCGTAGAGCAGCATAAGGATCAAGATCAGACTGATCGGTATAATGATTGCAAGGCGCCGTTGCGCTTGTTTGAGAGATTCAAATTCGCCGGCAAATTCGATGCGATACCCGGTCGGTAATTTCACGTTGTTGGCCATTCGTTCCTTGGCTTCCTCAACGGCGCTGCCGAGGTCACGATCGCGCACGCTAAATTTTATTGGAATGTATCGCTCATTGTGTTCACGGTATATGTAGGTCGCACCCGTATCCAAGCTTACGTCTGCGACGTCGCTCAATGGGATATAGGCATTGCCTCCACCGGGTGACGCGACTGCGACCTTGAGATTTTGAATGGTAGCAATATCGCTGCGATCGTCAGGCGCCACTCGGGCGGTCACGTTGAACTGACGGTCAGCCTCTAGAAGGCTCGTGGCTACCTGACCGCCCAACGCAGCCTGAACCGTCGTGGTGATGTCGCCGGCATTGAGCCCGTAGCGGGCAGAGCGCTGCCGGTCGACTGTGATGTTGAGATTCGGTTGACCAAGGACGCGGAAGACACCGAGATCTGTGACGCCTTTGATTTGTTGCATTTGATTGAAGACCTGATCCGCCAAGCGTTCCAAGGTTGCGAGATCGCGTCCGACGATTTTGACTGAGTTGGCGCCTTTCACACCAGACAATTGTTCCTCAATATTGTCCTGAATATATTGTGAGAAATTAAAGCCTATTCCGACAAATTCCTTGGCAAATTCGGCCTGTAACTCTTCGATCAACTTTTCCTTGGTCATCCGTGGTGGCCACTCCTCGAAGGGCTTCAGCGGCACAAAGAACTCAGCATTGTTAAACCCCGCTGCATCGCTTCCATCGTCTGGGCGACCTTGCTGAGAAACCACGGTAATTACTTCTGGGTAGCGAAGTAAAATCTGCCTGATCCGGTTGACGATTGGCATTCCTGCTTCAAGCGAAATTGTTGGCGGCATCGTGGCACGGATCCATAGATTGCCCTCTTCAAGCGTGGGCAGAAACTCTGTTCCTAAACGGAGGCCAACGACGCTGGCTATCAGGAGAAAAACCGTAGCGAGCGCGACCGTGATTTTCGGATTGAGCAGTGATCGCTGCAGAAGCGGTGTATAGACTCGGCGCAGTGCCCTCACCAAAGTAGTTTCGATTTCGCTGACCTGTTCGGGCACCAATAACGAAGTCAGGCAAGGGGTTATCGTGAAAGTCGCAATTAAGGCTCCGACAAGTGCGTAGCCGTAGGTTCGCGCCATGGGTCCAAAGATCTGTCCCTCGACACCCTGCATTGTGAACAAGGGAATGAAAGCGGCCACAATGATAACGGTTGAGAAGAAGACGGCGCGATCGATCTGTAATGCGCTGATCAGAATGAGACGAAGCCGGTCGGTCCAGCGTTCAGAGGCGGTGCTTCCTGTGCGAGTTGGATCGGCTCCCCACGTTCCCTCGCCCAGCCTGTGAAGGAGATGTTCTTTCTCAGCAGGACTCGCCTGCAGATTTCGGTAAACGTTCTCAACAAGGATTACTGCCGCGTCGACGATTATCCCGAAATCGACTGCTCCAAGAGATAACAAATTTGCATCCTCACCGCGCAGAACCAGAATTATGACGCTAAAAAAAAGTGCGAAGGGAATATTGATCCCAACAATGATGGCGCTGCGCAGGTCGCCTAAAAACGTCCACTGGATAAGAAAAATCAAAAGACAGCCGAAGACGAGATTATGTAAGACTGTCTTGGTCGTGATGGAGACGAGCGATCCGCGATCATAGTAAGGCACAAGCCTTACCCCCGGTGGCAACGTTCCATCGTGATTTATCTTCTGAATTTCCGCTTGGACGCGCGGCAGCACGTCGTTGGTATGCGCAGTTCGATTCATAACCACGATGGCGGCTACGACATCGTCGTTTTGGTCGCGGCCGGCCTTTCCTAGACGCGGGACATTTCCCACATAAACCTTGGCGACATTTTTGACTTGGACTGGCACGCCATTCGACTGCGAAAGAACGATGTTTTCGATGTCGCTGACCCTGAAGCCCTGAGTCAGATTCTCATCACCTCCATCGTTGATCAGCCCAACGCCTCTAATATTGACCGACTGTTGACCAATGTTAATTGTGCGCCCGCCTACGTTTACATTTGCGTTACCGATAGCGGCAATCACCTGGGGAAGCGTTACGTTGTAAGCATCGAGCTTATGTGGATCGATGTCGACGTCGAATTGTTTGGTTGTGCCGCCCCAGGTATTTACCTGAATAACACCCGGAACGGTCAGCAGGCGGCGCTGTACGATCCAGTCCTGCACCGTGCGAAGGTTGGTCAGTCCAAAATTTGGCGGTCCGACCACTTGGTAACGGTAGATCTCTCCAACTAGACTGGAGCCCTGAATTATCGGTTGCACATTATTAGGAAGATTGACGTTCTGTTGGAGACTGAAAGCGGCCTGGGTTCGAGCAAAATAATAATCAACGCCGTATTTGAACACGACACGTACGAACGACAAGCCATAAAACGATGTCGAACGAATGACATCGACACCAGGTGTAGTCGCAAGGCCCACTTCCATTGGAATCGTGTAGTAGCGCTCCATCTCTTCGGCAGAGAGGCCAGGTGCCTGTGCCGTGATTTCTAGAATTACCGGAGCCGGATTCGGGTACGCTTCAATATTGAGTTGCGTAAATGCCACAAATCCGCCAGCGATAAAGACAAGCAGCAATAGCAAAATTATTGGGCGCCGGGTCAGTGCGAATGTGAGGAGCGGCTTTAGCACGAGCGGATCCTAAGCAGCCGTTTTAATCGTTTCACTCAGGGGATGCGGCGGCGAAGGAATTGCTTAGGAATAGTGCTCCCTCAGTGGCCACTAGTTCGCCAGCCTGCAAGCCATCGACAATTTCATCGTACCCGCCGTGTTGCAGACCTATCCTTACGGTCCGTCGCTCAAAACGATGTCGGTCCTTTGTCACCCAAACCTTCATCGTTCCGTCGCCTTCGCGAACCACGCCACTAAGCGGAACAGCTAAGGCGCGGACGGGATCCGCTGTTTGGATCACAAATGTCGCAAACATGCCGGGCCGCAATGCGTGCAAGGGATCCTTAATTTCCGAGCGCACCATTAGGCGACGCGTATTGGTATCGACCGCTGCACCTATCGTGGTGATCTTTCCATCAAATGATCTGTCTGGGTAGGCCGATACATTGGCCGAAATCTTCTGGCCCACGCGGATTTGTGGGATGTCAGATTCCACTATATTCGCTGTCAGCCACATCGTTGAAATGTCTGCGACCGTGAAAGGAGCCGGCGTGCCACCGGGTTGCATGAAAAGGCCCGGCGCGGCATTGCGAGCTGTTACACGGCCCGAGATCGGGCTTAGCACGAGGAGTGAGGAGTCAACTTGACGATTGGCGATTACCCGATCGATCTCCATATCGATCTTGCCAAAAATGCGCACGGCATCACGGGCGGCCTTGAGTGCACCTTCTGCGGCTTGCTGTTCGGAAACCGCCTGCTCCAGCTCTCGTTGCGCGAGGGCGCGAGTCTGAAAAAGCTCGCGAGCGCGCGACAATGTTTTATTGTGCAGGTCCAAAGTCCCAGCTGCTGCTATCAAAGTCGACTCAGCCTGCAACAAATCCGGGCTGTCGATAGTAAACAGCCGTTCGCCGCTTTTTACTTCGTCGCCGACTTTAGCGAACAAGCCGGTTATCCGGCCCTGATAGGGAGTGAAAACCTGTACGGACATATCCTGGTTGAAATCAATACTGCCGACGGCCGCTTTTTCGATTGGAAATAATTGGTACCCGACAGGCGAAATCTTCACCAAAGCCTGCTGCTCTTCTGAAAGTGTGACACTTGACGCGTCGTGCGAGTCGCCAGCTTGAGTTGTATCGTTCGTAGGTCCACTCTCGTCTCCACCCTTGCTCGCCGACTGGATCGATGTCGAGCCAGCGATGTGTGGACCTGACCAAATTCCAAGCCCGCCAACGAGATAGGCTGCAATAGCGAGGACTATGAGCGTGGCTCCAACCAGGAGGTCGGGCACAATCGGTTTTCTGTCCCAGATCATTGACGAATCGTAAGGTGACTGTGAGCGTTTTGGTCTTAACGATTGCCGTGCTCGGAGCGACGTGGTCAACTGCGATTAATGACAGTTCCACAGCCAGGCCCGCTATCTTAAACTAGGGCCGCGGGGATCACTCGGCCAATAGAATTGCCTTCCACTTCAATGGATTAGCCGACCCGGGGACAGAGTTCGGTACGCGGAAGCTGGTGGCATGTTCGGGGTGAATCTTCCCAAAATTGCCGCGTCAATAGGACTTGCCGTATGCGTGTCCGGCTGCGCCGTCGGACCGGATTTCAAGCCGGTAGCGCCCCCGGACACAACAACATATAGCAAAGAGCCCCTGCCCAGTCATACCGCTTCGGCCAACATCGCTGGCGGACGGAGCCAGCGGTTCGTCAGGGACCTCGACATTCCTGCCGAATGGTGGACCCTCTTCCGATCGCGCAAACTCAACGCGCTGATTGAGCGATCGCTAAAATCAAATCCGACACTCGAAGCTGCACTCGGCGCGTTGCGGCAGGCGCAGGAAAATGTCCATGCGCAGGAAGGTAAATTTTTCCCCCTCGTCCAGGGCAATTTTAATCCGACCCGACAACAGGTGCCGAACACGTTGACCTCGCCCCTTTCCTCGGGCGCTTCGATATTCGACATTGTCACAACGCAAGTAATTGTGTCGTATACATTCGACGTCTGGGGCCAAAATCGACGCGCCGTCGAATCCTTGCGGGCGCAGGCCGATTCTCAGCGTTTTCTGCTCGAAGCCGCTCGCCTGACACTCACCTCGAATGTGGCACTTGCCGCAATCCAGGAGGCGTCGCTGCGTGAACAGATCGCTGCTACTCGAGAATTAATCAGCGTCACCACAAAAATACTGACAACGCTACGTCGGCAACTATCTGCCGGCTATGCGAATCGAATTGACGTCGCCGTGCAGGAAGCACAACTGGCACAGACCGAGGCAACCCTGCCACCCCTGCAAAAGCAACTCGCCCTGCAGCGAGACCTTCTCGCGGCTCTTGCCGGGCGATATCCGAGCGAAGAGCCCCCGGAAAAATTCATGCTATCAGCCTTTCAACTGCCGCGCGATTTGCCAGTCAGCCTGCCATCGAAACTCGTAGAGCAACGTCCCGACGTTCGCTCATCCGAAGACTTGATGCATGCGGCAAGCGCCCAAATTGGTGTGGCGGTAGCGAACATGCTGCCAAACTTTACCGTAAACGGAAATGCTGGTTATACGGCGCCCGCGCTGGCAAATCTTGCTAACTATCTTTCGCCGGCCAATGAATTCTTTTTCTTAGCGGGAAATGCAACGCAGACAGTCTTAGACGGTTTTACGCTGCTGCATCAAAAGCGCGCAGCGGAAGCGGCGTTTGATCAGGCGGCCGCGCAGTATCGGGTAACGGTTATCAGCTCGCTGCAAAATGTTGCAGACACCTTGCGCGCACTGCAGGGTGACGCAAATTCTCTCAAAGCAGCGGCCGAATTCGAACGTGCGGCAAAGATTAGCTTTGATCTCGTACGCCAACAATTCGAAACGGGCTACGCTAATGTGATATTGCTACTTAACGCCCAGCAGACTTATTTGCAGGCAAGGATTGCGGTTATACAGGCAAGGGCAAACCGTCTTGCGGATACCGTCGCGTTGTTCCAGGCGTTGGGCGGGGGCTGGTGGAATCGCGAAGAGGTACTCGCAGGCGTAAAAAGTGAGAATTAAATTGCATTTCGGGCGGCGAGCTTTACCTCTATGTGTCCTGTCGGCCTGGAACGCGTATGTCGTGATCTTGGTGGAGTTCCGTTGACTAACTAGACCGGTCAGGTGTCGGATCCACCGGGAGGATGTGTAATGTACAAGATGGACAAGTCGAATATAGCGTGGCGAACACTTGG